>ERZ1023830.14-NODE-14-length-84788-cov-50.232861_pt1 | contig 84788 bp, 71 predicted proteins | sample MGYA00380381_ERZ1023830 | MGnify/ENA primary metagenome ERZ1023830 (study PRJEB33179, sample SAMN07449067) | human gut metagenome | biome: Human-gut; feature: Human associated habitat; material: Faeces | host: Homo sapiens | place: India:Kasaragod | collected... | reverse complement strand
AACCAACATTAAAAATAAGACTCAAAGTAGTCAACTTAAATCGTTAAACTACAGAGTTTCGATGGGGTTCTTAATTTGAGGCTGTTGGTTTCAAGCTTAGAAACTGATGGTTTTTCAGCGAGAGACTAATAGTCTCTAAGCGAGAAACTGGTGGTTTTCCAGCGAGAAACTAATAGTCAAATGCAGAAACAGCTAAACAGGCTGTGTAGCCTTATAGGCAGCCGAGCAAGACTTGAAGTCTTAAAAAAGGATGAGGCCCCGACTCACGCCGGAACCTCACAACAACACAAACACAAAATTGCGGGATCTAAGTCACCGCTATAAATCGAAATATGATAAGAGAGATTAAAATGTTCTTCTATTCAAGGTGTGCCTTACATGACACCGTCTTCGCGCAACTTAAGTTGCCATTTCCATGCTGAGCGCAAGACATCATCAAGCGGTGTTTCTGCTTTCCATCCAAGTACTTTGTTGGCCTTGGTGCAGTCGCCCCAAATCTTTTCGATGTCACCTTCACGGCGTGGACCGTATTTCCAGTTAAGTTTCACGCCCGTAGCCTTTTCAAAGGTCTCAACGATTTCCAATGTGGAATTGCCATGACCTGTACCGATGTTGAAGTAATCGATAGGCTCAGCATTCTGATCCAAAACACGTGTCATAGCAGCAACATGCGCTTTGGCCAGGTCGACAACATATATATAGTCACGGATACAAGTACCGTCAGGAGTGTTGTAATCGTTTCCGAAGATGGTCAGTTGATCACGAATACCAATGGCTGTTTGAGTGACATAGGGAATCAGATTGGCAGGCACTCCGTTGGGCAGTTCACCGATCAGAGCGGACGGATGAGCGCCAATAGGATTGAAGTATCTTAGGACGATGCTTTTGATGTGAGCACCACTATGGATATAGTCATAAATGATTTGTTCGTTGATCTCCTTTGTGTTGCCATATGGAGATGTAGCTTTTTGATGGGGCGCATTTTCTGTTACAGGCAGATTCTCTGGCTTGGGTTGACCGTAGACAGTGCAACTTGAAGAGAAGATGATGCCTTTGATATCATATTTGGGCATGAGTTCCAAAAGATTGATGAGGGACACGATATTGTTGCAGTAATACAGCAAAGGCTTATGGACGCTCTCCCCTACCGCTTTGCTTGCTGCAAAGTGGATAATGCCCTCAATATCTGGATGCTTCTTGAAGACGTCTTCCGTTGTCTGCTTGTCACGCAAATCCACTTTTTCGAAATCAGGACGCACACCTGTGATCTTCTCGATGCCATCTAACACTTTGATATTTGAATTGGAGAGGTCGTCAACAATGACTACTTTATATCCAGCTTCTATCAATTCAACTGTTGTATGAGATCCAATAAATCCCATACCACCTGTAACTAAAATGGTTTGCTTCATATCCATGTATGTTATGTAATCAGATATTTTGTTTGCAAAGATAATGTTTTTATTTGAAATAATCTCAATTGCTCTCTAAAATATTTCTAATGCCTGTTTGATAACCTTGTCTTTCTTCACAAAGTGGTGCAAAAGTGAGGAAAGATGACACATAATGATATATTGCACTGATAGCTGTTTCTGTACATACATTATAAAGATTAAGAAAGTTTTTAGTGATATTCGCTCGAAAACCATTTTTTTTGTGTAAGTTTGCAGAAACAAAACATCCAAAGATATACTGCTATGATGAAGGCAACAGAACAAACGATGCAACAACTTGACCGATTCTTCCACAAAGTGGCTGAGAAATTCCCATCGCAATGCGACAATGCTATATTGACCGACATTCACGTGCGAACCAATCAAGAGACGGGTGAGCTTACTGCTTTTGACGATGACGATCAAGAGATCACAAGGTGTGTGGTAGGGCAATGGATCAATCAGAAAGATGAGGACTTTTATGATGGTGTCACGCTTATTCTCAGACGCTATCTGAAGAAAAACCATAGCTTTGTGGATTCAATGGGTATACTGAAGCCGTATAGCGTCGTGTTGGAAAATGAGGACAAGGAGCATATAGCTGAACTTTTTGTGGCTGATGATGACACTGTGATCGTCGGAGGGGATATCATGAAAGGTCTCGATGAAGATTTGAACGCTTTCTTTAAGGAATTAATGAAAGACGCAAAATGAAATTAAGCATTATCATACCCGTTTTTCAGACACGAAACACAGTGAAGAGATGTGTTGACAGCATTTTGATGCAGGATTTTCGTGACTGGCAGATGATCCTTGTCGACGATGCGTCAACAGACGGAAGCACGAAGATATGTGAAAACTATGCACAGAAAGAAGGGCGCATACAGCATGTCAGACTGAAGCGCAACAGTGGACTGAGTGCTGCACGCAATTCCGGACTTGCAAAAGCTAAGGGCGACTATATCATGTTTGTGGACAGTGATGACTATTTAGCTCCTGACACATTAAAGGAACTGATGGAGCAGCTTTCCATCCATCCAGATTACGACATGTTGGAGTTTCCGCTTTATCGCCATTTCGGTTCTCCGCGACAGGCGCGCGTCACCTTCACTCGTCGCGAGTTCACTTTCAACGCTGTTTATTGGTTAGAGACTAAAGCCTGGAAGCACACCTATGCTTGCAATAAAGTTTATAAACGCGAAGTGTGGCAAGATGTGAAATTTCCGGAAGGCAGAACCTTTGAGGATACCTTTACGTTGCCTCAAGTGTTACGTCACTGTCGTCGCGTGGCCACAACAGATGTAGGACTTTACTACTATACATTCAATCCCAATGGTATCACTCAGCAAGCGGGAGCCAAGGATCTTAATAGTCTTCTTGATGGCAACCTGATCATGCTCCATCGGATGGCTACAGACAAAAGAGCAAGACAAAAAGTCAAAGACTATGACCAGCTGATGGCCGAGTACTATGCTGATGTGCTGAACATCCAACTGGATGTCTTCCGCTCTACAGGTAAAACTCGCCAAGACTTTCCGGTTCTACCCTATCATAACACTCTCAAATTGAAAGCTCTGCATTTGTTGGGACTTAAAACTCTTTGCAAAATCCATAGATTAGTATGCAGAAACCACTCGTCAGTTTCATTGTGACTACATATAATCTCCCCGTGACGCTATTAGGTGAATGTCTGAATAGCATCTTGTCTTTATCGCTCTGTGAGGAAGAAAGAGAGATTATTCTCATTGATGACGGATCTGACAGGTCTCCAATTGACTTTTTGTCGAAGAGAGATGCTCTCATTTATATTCGGCAATCCAATCAAGGACTTTCTGTCGCACGGAATAATGGCTTGCAATGGGCAAAAGGCGAATACGTCCAATTTGTCGATGGTGATGACTATTTGGTGACTGCTCCATATGAGCATTGTCTAGATTTTGTCCGTTACGACCGGCCTGATATGGTACTTTTCCACATGACGAACAACAATGGCACTGATACTGCTTTTTCTGCACCACAACCTGTTAGTGGATGTGAATATATGACCGAAAATAATATGAGAGCGGCTGCATGTGGGTATATTTTCCGGAAAGAAGTGTTGGGTGACTTAAAGTTCACACCAGGCATTTATCACGAAGATGAAGAGTTCACCCCGCAGCTATTACTTCGCAGCGCGCGGGTTTTCGACACCAATGCACAAGCATATTACTATCGTCAGCGAACAGGGTCCATTACCCATAATATCGATAAAGAGATTGTTGAAAAGAGGTTAGAAGACATTCTTCGTGTAATTGATCATCTTAAATGCATTGCCAGTCAGTCTCCCACACAGAGTAAAGTGGCATTGGAGCGTCGTGTGGCTCAGCTCACGATGGACTATCTCTACCACATCATAGTACTCACTCAAAGCCGACAGCAGCTGGATGCTGCAATAGAGGTATTGAAGAACAGAGGTCTCTACCCCCTACCCGACCATCAATACACGCGCAAATACACTTTGTTTCGAAAGTTGATCAGTTTTCACTGGGGGCGGCAGTTACTTATTAGCGGCTTAAAAATGAAGCAATAAGATGAAGATACTTCTGATCGGTGAATACAGCAATGTCTATAACACATTGGCTGAGGGACTTAGAAAACTGGGCCACAAAGTGGTGGTTGCCAGCAATGGTGATTTTTGGAAGGACTATCCAAGAGATATTGATCTTAGACGTAGTGACGGACTAATCGGTACCATTAGCTTTGCTGCCAGACTTGCCGTTTCGCTACCACGTATGAGAGGGTATGACGTAGTACAGATCATCAATCCAATGTTCTTGGAGCTCAAAGCAGATAAAATTTTGCCAATCTACCACTATCTGCGGAAACACAATGGAAAGATGGTGATGGGAGCTTTTGGAATGGACTATTATTGGGTGCATGAGAATATCACAAGGATGCCATTGAGATATAGCGACTTCAACATTGGTGGCCGACTGCGAACTGACGATGATGCCATGAAGGAAAGAACAGACTGGCTAAATACTCCCAAAGGGCAGCTCAATCAATACATTGCTCATGATTGCGATGCTGTCGTTGCGGGACTCTATGAGTACTGGGCCTGTTACCAGCCTCTATTTCCAAATAAGACGTTTTTTATTCCGTTCCCTATCAAGCAAAAGAGACAAGAAAATGACGTCAAGAGCCAGTCACTTTTACCCTTAAAGATTTTCATTGGCATATCAAAAGACAGAAGTGCCTATAAGGGAACTGATATCATGTTGGACGCAGCCCAAAAACTCAAACAAAGATATCCGAAGCAAGTCTCTCTCATGGTTGCCAACGGTGTGCCCTTCAAACAATATACTCAGATGATGAACGAAGCAGACGTAATCCTTGACCAGCTCTATAGCTATACCCCGGCCATGAACGCCCTTGAGGCGATGTCGCGCGGAATTATCTGTGTAGGAGGCGGAGAACCGGAAAACTATGAAATCCTTGGTGAAGACAGTCTGCGACCAATCGTCAATGTTGAGCCGAACGAAGATAGTGTCTTTAACGCCTTGGAACGACTCGTTGTACATCCCGAAATGATACCTGTTCTCAAAAAACAGAGTATTATATATATAAGGAAGCATCACGACTACATAGATGTAGCCAAGAGATACGAGAAGCTTTACCGTAAATTGGTAGGAAATCCAAAAGAATAGTCTATGGCACATATCATCAAATATAAATGTGAGGCCTGCGGTTACGAAGCTGATGTCTACGAAGGCCGTGGATTCATGGGGCAACATATCGAAATGATCACTTGTCCTGATTGTAAAACGATCCAACCCTTGGTTGTGGGTGGTGTCATCGCAGACTCAGCACCTTCTTTCACGTCTTTGGCAGGCAGGCTCTGCCTCAACTGTGGGAGCAGTCATATCAAGCTTTGGAACAAGAAAACATGCCCTAAATGTGGAAAAACAATGCATCCAACAGATAACATTAAGTTTTGGACATAAATTATTTATTGATTTTGTTTGCTTATTAGGAATTTAATGTTACTTTTGCACCATATAACATCAAAGACCATGAAAGACAAAAAAGCAATTACTGTTAAGACATTATCCAAGAGTAATGTTTGGGATTTGCAGGAGAACGACATCTTCCGCCTTTTAGAGGCTGTCGAGAAAGATTCCGATCTCAAAGAGAATATGCGCCATTATACCGACATTATCAATACGGCTTTTGATATGGAGGAGATAAAAGTGGATAAGCCTGAGATCATTAAGAAGTATGAGGATCGCGGCTTTAAGGTCGCTCAAATCGGTAAGCCTGAAGATAACCATCCAAATCTTGCAATCAAAAAGCGCCCGATCCTGAGAGTGACAGATCTGACATACGAGAATATCCGCCATATCTCTGCCGCTAAGCTCATCGAAGTCTTGGAACGCAACTTCGGTGGAGGATGGGAGTCTCTGTCACAAAGTATTCAGGACATCATCGAAAGCGGATTTGATATCTCTACCACTACTCTTCCCAAGGATCGTCTGCACAAGCCGGGTGGCCTCTATGAGAAGAAAGTCAGCGACGGATTTGAAGTATTGGAAATTCCCAAAGGCCTTTGGGTAGAAGCCATCTTTGCGAAAGAGAAGCCAGAGACCGTTGCTACACCAGTCTTCCTTGCTGATGAAGATAGTGAGAAGGATGACGAAGATAGCGAGGATTCGGAAAATGCAGAAAAAGAGGAAGAGAATATTGATGATGAAAACTTCAAGCAGGACGATGACGAAGATGATGCATTTGATGATGAAAAACTTACTGAAGAAAGCTATCGTACCACGTACGAGACAAGTCCTGATGAACTCAACCTTGAAGCAGAGGATATCAGCGAAGATGAAGTTTATTAAATATGCTGCTTAGAAGTCAATTAATTCCGGTAGTAGCTTAAAGATATTGTCCTCCTTTCCAATTTGGAAGGGAGGACAATGTCTATTTATATTGAAAGCACTTTAAACTTTGCAAATCTGAGAAGCAGTACCTTTGTAGAGGTCTCCTCAAAGTCAATTGTGGCTTTGCAGTTTTCTCCACTTCCCTCTATCTTCTTTACTTGGCCTTTACCAAAACGTGAATGAAGTATGACAGAACCTACTTTAATTCCATAGTTGCTTGCGTCGTTTTGACTGGGATCTACATGGGCGCTAACTGCATTTTTCTCGCTAAGGGAACTGATGGTGCGACCTCCATTAGTCATTGCCTTTGTCACTTTTCTAAAATTACCACTGTGCCGCAGTTGCTGTTCAAAGGAGGGAGAGAACGGATTTACAGCCTGCTCTGCCCTGTGAGGTTTGGTGATCTTTGGTTGTGGGTCAGCCATAAACTGTCCGGCTACGGGACGTGAGTTCTGCATACGGCTACTGTAATGGGGATACTCGTCGCCCCAAGGATGGCTTCCGGTATAAGGCTTATTGATCTCGTAGTCGTCATCATCCCATGGCTTTCTGTTCCATCCACCATGATTACGTATTGTAGTTCCGCCATCTTCCGCACGTATATTCAGATATTTGGGATCAATGTCATCAAGGAAGCGGCTCTTTCTGACGTAAGGGTCCATCTTACCAAAGAGCCAACGTGTATGAGCCCAGGACAAATAGCAATGGTGCTCAGCACGCGTGATGGCCACGTAGAGTAGACGACGTTCTTCCTCTAATCCTCGTTGACTGTCCGCAGGCATCAGACTTGGAAAGATATTCTCCTCCATGCCAACAATGAAAACCGTTCCAAATTCCAATCCTTTCGCAGAATGGATGGTCATCAATGTCATCTTGTCACTGGACGAGTAGTCGTTATCCATGTCGGTCAACAGAGATACTGTAGAAAGATAATCGCTCAACAATTCGTGGTCATCAAGTCCTTGCTCTTGCTGCGATTGCACAAAGTCGGCAATGCCGGAAGTGAGGCTGTCAATGTTCTCGCGCTTACCTTCGCCTTCCGGTGTCTTGTCGGCATCGAGGTCAGCTTTCATGCCACTACGTTCTAAGATCTCTTTTCCCAATGTTAATGCGTCAACAGCTCCACGTTTATTGATAAACGACTGAATCAGTTGTCTGAAAGCATCAAGTTTTGAAAGTACGCCGCGATTGACAGATAATCCATATTGCCCGGGATGGCAGATGGTCTCCCACAGGCTTATTCCGTTTTGTTGTGCAGTGGAGATGATCTTCTGAACAGTAGTGTTGCCAATACCACGGGTTGGATAATTGATGATACGCCGGAAAGCTTCTTCGTCATCAGAGTTGACAACAAGTCGGAAATAGGCCAATGCGTCTTTTATCTCCTTGCGCTGATAGAAGCTAACCCCTCCAAACACACGATAGCAATTAGCCATGCCCATTTCGGGGCTATGCATCTGTTCCTCAAAAAGACGACTTTGGGCATTTGTTCGGTACAGAATGGCAAAATCGCTCCAATGACAATGTTCTTTAGCCTTGATGCGCTTGATTTCCCGACAGACCACTGCAGCCTCGCGTTTATCAGACTGAGTCTCAAGAACTGTGAGTTTGTCTCCTTCCTCATTTTCGCTATAAACGTTTTTCTCGATCTGCCGTTGATTGTGTTTCATCAGCGAGTTTGCTGCTGCAACGATCAAACGGGAAGACCGGTAGTTGCGTTCCAACTTAAACACCTTTGCATTTTCATATCGGGAGGTGAAGTTAAGGATATTATCGATCTTGGCACCGCGGAAAGCATAGATACTCTGATAGTCATCACCAACAACACATACTCGTTGCCGTTCCTTTGTCAGATGCCAAAGAATTTGCTGCTGCACAAAGTTGGTGTCCTGATACTCATCAACCAATACATATTCAAACCGGCTGGCATATTTCTGCCGGATTTCATCATGGGTCTGAAACAGCTCATAAGTCAGCATCAGCAGATCATCGAAATCCATGGCGTTGGCCTGATGAAGACGCTGCTGATAAGTAAGATAAATCTTGTATACTTCCGGTATGTTCTTTTGTCGGTCCTTCTCTATACGGCTGCCGTCATTGCCATATTGTTCGGCCGTACACAGATCATTCTTTGCCCGAGATATGGCTTTATGCACATCAGCAGGCTTGTATTTTTTATCGTCAAGTTCCATCTGCTTAACGATATTTTTTATTAAAGATCGAGAGTCTGTCTCATCATAGATGGTAAATCCTGATTGAAAGCCTATGTGCCGAGCTTCGGCACGCAGAATATGAGAGAAGACAGAGTGAAAAGTTCCCATTTGTAGATAGCGTGCCCGCTCCTCCCCTACCAATTGTGCGATACGCGATTTCATCTCATTAGTGGCTTTATTGGTGAAGGTAAGAGCTAAGACAGACCACGGCTTCAGTTGCTCATGTTCAAGCAACCATGCAATCTTATAGGTAAGCACACGTGTCTTTCCAGATCCTGCTCCTGCAACAACCAGTTCGGGTCCATCATTATAGACGACAGCCTGACGTTGGGCATCATTGAGTTGGGAAAGGATATTTTGTTCTTCTTGAGTCATATTCTAATGTTTGGTCGAGTGCGATGAATGTTCAACGGTAAGTGGATCCTACGGCAGTCTTTGGATCGTAGTCTTCGCCTTCTTTAGGGAAGGACGGTATGTAGCGCATATTGGCCATAATCTGGCGTTGGCGCAGGCGCATATATCCACTTGGGTATTTCGAGGAGAATTTGCGTGGATTGGGGAGCGTAGCAGCGATCAGGGCGCAGTCTGCACGCGACAGATCTTTTGCATCTTTTCCAAAATTGTAGTTAGCACATGCTTCTACACCATAGATGCCGTCGCCCATTTCAATACTGTTGAGGTAGACTTCCATGATGCGCTGTTTGCTCCAGAAAAGTTCGATGAGGGCTGTGAAATAAACCTCAAATCCTTTTCTGACCCATGATCGTCCTGGCCACAGAAACACATTCTTGGCAGTCTGCTGAGAGATGGTACTGGCACCGAACTTTTTACCATGCTTGTGCTTGAGGTTGCGCTCGGCAGCACTGCCAATGGCATTGAAGTCAAAACCGTGATGTAAGAGGAAACGGCTGTCCTCACTTGACATCACTGCCACTGGCATGTGAGGAGACATTTCGTCAAGTGGTTTCCATTGATGATGCATCGTCAGACTACCATTTTGAAAGCAGCGGATAACCATCAGCGGTGTGATGTAGACCGGAATGAAGCGATAAGTGATAACAGCCAATATAGAGGATGCAAAGAAAAGACTGACACCCCAGCGAAGGATTTTCTTGAATCTATTCATGCCAAAAGGGGGATGCCGACCCCTAATGAGCCTGCATCCCCTATTTATTAATTCTGCAAATGATATTGCAAAAACAATATTCTTTGTTATTACCTTATTTCAGAGTTCCGTTCTCTGCCTTCTGCACCATTTCTGGGCTGGCATAGAGATAGACCTCCACACGGCGGTTCTTAGGGGCGACAGTCTTGTCAACGATAGGATTCTGACTGCCGTAGCCGGCAACATTCTTGAACTGGCTGGAAGAGACTCCCTGAGAAACCAGATAGCTGCTCACTGCCTGGGCACGCGACTGACTCAATGGCACATTGATCTTGTCACCACCTGTAGCGTCGGTATATCCCTGAATATCTACAAGGCAATCAGTGTTATGCTTCAATACAGAAGCAAAGTTAATTAAGTCTTTCTTGGCTGCTGCACGAAGTGTAGACTTATTCAGGTCGAACTGAAGGCCACTGTCAAAAGTCAGCTTAACAGCTTTCAGTCCGTTAGCATCTGTAACTTCCTCCACCTTAGCGTTCTGAACTTTAGCTGCTGCTTCTGCTTTCACTTTGTCCATATGACGACCGATGATAGCACCAGTACCAGCGCCCACTGCACCTCCAATAGCTGCACCTACAGCTGTATTGCCAGCGATCTTACCGACAATTGCGCCTAAAGCAGCGCCTGCACCGGTGCCGATCAAAGCACCATTGCCCTGACTTGTGCCGCAGCTAGTGATGGTCAGCATGCACAATCCCATTGTTGCTAATGTAATCTTTTTCATATCACTAATGTTTTAAATTTTGTTGGTTGATCTTTTTCTACTGCAAAGGTAACTCTTTTTTTCGCTTTGTGCGAGAGCTATCCGATATTTTTTTCGTAACTTTGTGGCAAAATTAAGCAAATAATAAATTTTGCAGAGAGGAAAATGCCTATCTTGATATAGGCAATTCCCTATTCTGCTCTGATCAACTTATTAAAATGGCTAAAGAACTGAAAGAATTGACCAAGCGGGCTGACAACTATAGCCAGTGGTACAACGACTTGGTGATGAAGGCAGACCTGGCTGAGACTGCACCTGTGCGTGGCTGTATGATTATCAAGCCATATGGCTATGCCATTTGGGAAAAAATGCAAGCTGTGCTCGATAAGATGTTTAAAAAGCAAGGAGTGCAGAATGCCTATTTCCCATTGCTTATCCCGAAGAGCTTCTTTGCTCGTGAGGCTGAGCATGTAAAGGGCTTCGCCAAAGAAAGTGCTGTGGTTACTCATTATCGACTGAAGACCAGTGATGATGGAAAGGATATCATTGTGGATCCAGCTGCAAAACTCGATGAGGAGCTGATCATCCGTCCTACTTCTGAGACAATGATCTGGCATACCTATAAAAACTGGATACATTCTTGGCGTGACCTGCCTATCATGTGTAACCAGTGGTGTAATGTGATGCGTTGGGAGATGCGTACGCGTCCATTCCTGCGTACTTCCGAGTTTTTGTGGCAAGAAGGTCATACGGCCCACGCAACTTCCGAGGAAGCACAGGCTGAGGCTCAGAAGATGCTTAAGGTATATGCTGACTTTGTCGAGAACTGGATGGGTGTACCCGTTATCCAAGGGGTTAAGAGTGAGACCGAGCGCTTCGCCGGAGCTTTGGAAACCTATACGATCGAGGCAATGATGCAAGACGGTAAGGCTCTACAAAGTGGTACCAGCCACTTCCTGGGTCAAAACTTCGCAAAGAGTTTCGATGTCACTTTCCTGAATAAGGAGAACAAGCCTGAGTATGTATGGGCTACTTCATGGGGCGTTTCTACCCGTCTGATGGGTGCACTTATCATGGTTCACTCAGATGATAACGGATTGGTGTTGCCTCCAAAGTTGGCTCCTATTCAGGTCGTCATTGTGCCTATTACGAAGAATAAAGAGCAACTTGCTGCTATCACTGAAAAACTGAAGCCTGTCATGGATAAGTTTGACGAGTTAGGCATCAGTGTGAAGTATGATGATGCAGACAATAAACGCCCAGGATTTAAGTTCGCCGACTATGAGCTCAAGGGTGTGCCTGTAAGACTGGTAATGGGTGGACGTGACTTAGAGAACAATACGATCGAGGTGATGCGTCGTGACACTTTGGAGAAAGAGAATGTCGGCTTTGACGGTATTGTAGAGCGTGTGAAGAACCTGCTTGATGATATTCAGAAGAACGTCTTTGAAAAGGCTCGCAAGTACCGTGATGCACATGTTTACGAATGTGACAACTACGAAGAGTTTAAGGAGCGTATTAAAGATGGTGGTTTCTTCCTTTGCCACTGGGACGGTACTCCCGAGACAGAGGCCAAGATCAAAGAAGATACACAGGCTACTATCCGTTGCGTTCCATTCGCTTATGAGCAGACACCAGGTGTTGACATGGTAAGTGGTAAACCTGCCAAATATTGTGTCATCATCGCAAGAGCATACTAATTTAGCTCGCCATAAACAAATTAAGCCTCGTCCTACACTATTGTGTCGAACGAGGCTTAATTCTATTTTGTTAAATGTAAACGGATGTCCAAGATAGTACAGATGAAGGTTATTCGAAATGTCTTAGTCGTGCGATATACTTACCTATGATATCAAATTCAAGATTGACGACACTGCCAACCTTTATGTCCCGGAAATTGGTATTTTGCCGTGTATAAGGGATAATAGCCACACGGAAACTGTCGTCTGTTGGATCACACACGGTAAGAGAAACACCGTTGACAGTAACAGAACCTTTATTTACAGTGAAGTAGCCACGGCGGGCCATTTCAGGATTATTTTGATACTTAAAGGTAAAATAGGCCGACCCGTCAGCATCTTCTATATTTGTGCAAACAGCTGTCTCGTCGACATGACCTTGAACGATGTGTCCGTCAAGTCGTCCGTTCATCATCATTGATCGCTCAACATTGACAGCATCGCCCACCTTTAATAATCCAAGGTTGGAACGGTCCAATGTCTCTTTCATGGCTGTCACTGTATAGCAGTCATCCTTCAAGTCTACCACAGTCAGACAAACGCCATTGTGTGAAACGCTTTGGTCGATTTTCAACTCATGCGTGAAAGAGCAACTAAGTGTGAGATTTATATTTCCCTGATCTTGTGTGATGGCTTTGACGGTGGCCATTTCTTCAACAATACCGCTAAACATAATTTGTCTCCTATTTGTTAATTATGAATGTTACTTTCCTAAGTCTACTGATTAGGAATAAAAAAGGAGAATACGCGAGACCATTGCCTACGCGCCATTCTCCGTATGGAAAGGGGTTGCAACGATGATGTGATGAAAACTCCAGCTATAAAAGTTGTGGGTCCTCCCTGCCTTTGTAATCCACCGGCTTTACAGCTGCTGCTTTCGCAACATTGTGGCCCGCCATCAACAAGAGAAGAAATCCCGGTTTTCATTGTAATTTGATGAGTATCCCGATCGAACCGAAACAACCCCTTATAGTTTTCTCCATTTCTTCTGCAAATTTACAAGAATCATTCCATATCACCAAATATTCTGATGAAATTTGCGTTTATTAATGAAAAGATATTTTTATGAGATACATTCTGACATTGATCCTTATATTATTGATAGCGGTATCTGCTCGATCACAAATCACCATCTCACTCAATCCTCAGCAACAGTTCAAAGAGACAATTCCTGCAGGTAATTACAGTGGCATTGCTTGGTTAGGGGGGACACAATATGCGGTGGTTAGCGATAAAAGTGACCATGACGGTTATTTTGTTTTCGACATCCAACTTGATTCTATTACGGGTGCTATACGATCTGCCAAGATTTTAGGATTCTATGGATCAGAAAAACCAGGGAGAGACGATGAAGGAATAGCTTACTTACCTGATCGAGGCACTCTGATGGTAAGTGGTGAAGCTGACAACCACATCATTGAATTTGATAGACAAGGACGTTATACCGGACGTGTCACAGCCTGGCCGGACTCTTTAGGGCATCTGCCAGGAAACGAAGGGTTGGAAGCTCTGACGTACTGCAAGGAAAACCACCATCTTTGGACATGCAACGAAACTGTACCAATAAGATTACTAGAGATTGACAGCATCATGAAAGTCAACCGTGTTATTCCCTATAAGATGGATACCGCAAGCATTTCGCCGCGTGAAGGCGCTTTCTACACATTTGGCGTACCTTCATTGTGTGCTTTTAGTGCTGACAGCCTCTTGGTGTTAGAGCGTGAAGCTTATGTTCCCAAAATGAAATTGGGAGCATTTGTCAAGTGCAAGTTGTTTTGCTACAACATCCTTACGTCTGAGAAGACTCTGCTCGCACAGTGGCAGACCAATATGAAACTCTTTGATCATAGCTTCGCCAACTACGAAGGCATGTGCCTTGGCCCCCAATTAGCAGGGGGTAAACGCGTATTAGTGATGGTTGCAGATTCTCAAAACCAATATGCAGGCGTGTTACGCGACTGGCTGAAGACGGCTGTACTCGTCAAAAGTGTAGCGTCGGGCAATCCATAAAGAGAGAAATAGTGAGAGCTGAGAACCAGAAAGAACTGCGAAGAAAAACATGAAGTTAAGGGTTGCAGCTTTAAGGACAGGTACTCCAGACCACATCAAAACTAACAGCAAAAGTGGAGATGCGGTGAGCATGGTGATGGATATACGCCGAAGCACCCACAATGTGGTGCTTTGCAAAGAACGACGAAGAAAGTAGGCTACTGCTTGATGATGCGTGCAACCATTGCCCAATAAATAATTGTATAGGGCTGCATGATTCTGCAATCCAACATAATATTTACGAATACCACGAACCATGTTATACGATATAGAGCCAGACAGCAGACATACAACAGGAAGAAAATATTGAGGTGAGAAAGACTGCGGAAAGGGCGTGATGAGCAGGGCTGATATAGGAGCAAAAACCAGCATGACCACCAGTAAGCCTATGAGAGATGGGAGCAGCAACCGTCGTAGTTTAAGACGAAACCGGAGCAGAGCCCATATACATGTCACTACAACTACAATGAAGGCTGCTAATATGGTAAGCCAAAGATGATTTTGCCAAATTGCAAAAGAGAGGAAGAAGCCATAGATGGCGATCAGTACCAGCAGACTGATACTCCCTTTCAACATCTTATCACTGATATTGAGTTTTAGTATATTGTCCAATACAAACGGTATGGCTAATAACAATATGCAGAACAGAAGTTCTCCTAAGAATTGTAAACTCATCATGGTTTATTCACTTTATAATGTTAAATTCATTACTTGATAAGAGGTGAAAGGATGGGTCTGTGTAGTACAGATCACCTCTTTGCCTTGTTGCGCCAATTGACTGACAAAGTAATCCACAGCTTCATTCTTAACAAGTGGTTCTTCAATCAGCACAATGGATCCTTTGCTTAAAGGTACTAAAGACAAGAGTACAAGCCAAAGTGTTGTTTGGGAGACTTTGCACATCTTTTCTTTCCATATTGAAGTGTCAATACTTAAACTTTTCCAGATGTCAGTCAAAACTTCCGCTCTCAAATTCTTACCATTGAATTTACTGATGACTTGTCGACATAGTTCTCCTATAGTCATATCTACCTGTGGCAAGAAATGAGGTACATAGCACATCATTTGACGGAAAAAGGCCCCGGATCCATAGGTTATCAACTCTCCATCAATTGTGATATATCCCTCTTTAACCTTGTCGAGTCCAAGAATGGCCATGATAAGCTGATGACCTGCCGTTGGGTCGACGACGATCGAAGATACCTTTCCCGGACACACTACCATAGTGAGAGGAAGAGTCTTCTTCTCTATCACTACGTCTTTAAATTCCAATATCCCAGGATCTTTGTATGCCGAGAAATCAAAGTTTTTTATCAGCTTGTTCATACGCCTTTAATCTTGTTAATCCTCCTTTGTTTAAGCCTTCTGTGGTAGAGCCTTACTGACGATATATACACCAAGAAGAATGCTGCCTGCACCCATGAAAGCCAGTATCGTCATACGTTCATGCAAGACAAGTGCGCTGGCAACGACCGTACTGACTGGATTAAGATAGATATAGTTGCTGGCAGAAATTGCACCTATCTTCTTAATCACAAAGCTCCACAATGCAAAGCAGGCAAAGCTGGCTATAACGCCAAGGAAAAGTAAATTGCCCCAAACCGCCGGTTGAAGGAATTCATGAAGTGGAAAATTCCAGGGACGTACCAAATAAACTGGCAACACAGTAACGAGTCCATAGAAGAAAACTTTGCGCGTGACGAACACACTGCTATAGTGACTAATGTATCTCATCAGAATGCTGTAGATTGCCCAGCAAAGAGATGCTACAAGTGCCAGAAGGTCACCCAAGGGATTTATCTTCAAAACAAACTGTCCGTTAAAGACTACAAGCCCCACACCAATGGTAGCCACCAGAGAACCGATGATTAGCTTTCGGTTAGCACGAATATCCTTAAGAAAGAGAAGTGCTAATATCGTTGTTAACAAAGGGGCTGTACAGACGATGAAAGACACATTGTTGACATAGCCGACTTTCACCGCAATATTCTCGGTAACAAAGTAGAGCGAGCCGCCGGTAATGCCTAAAAGCACCATCAATAGTTCGTCGTGCAGGTTGTCACACCATAATTTTCTCGGAGAGATCAGCCATATACAGAGCCATGCGAACAGGAAACGGAGTGTAAAAATCTCATGGGCCATCAATCCGTGGTTGAGCAATACTTTAGAGTTGACAAAGGTCACTCCCCAAGTCAACACTACAATAATCCCGAGAAGATGATATGGCCAGGATCTTCTTAATTCCATGTTCTCCATATGACTCAATTTATATTTTATCTAATGCTATGCGGGAGTTGAGAGTCAAAGACTTAAACTTAGAAGGTGTCATCCCTGTAATGTTTTTGAACTGACTGCTCAGGTAGGCGACACTTGAATAGTTCATCTGCTGTGCGATTTGCGTGAGTGTCAACTCATCATACTTCAAGAGTTCTTTCACTCTTTCCACCCGTTGCAGCATATAATATCGCTCAATGGTCATGCCGGTACACTCGCTGAAGAGTTTGCTCAGCCGACTATAATCTAAATGAAATTTCTCTGCAAGATAAGCACTGAGTGTCAGAGGCTGTCCTGAGGACTTATAATGCACCAAATCAATGATTGCGGTCTTAATCTGATGCATCAGTTGTTGCCGCTGGTCCTCAAGCAGTTCAAATCCAATGGACTTGAGTGCTTGAGCCAACTGCAATTGCTTTTCGCCGCTGAGGCTGCCCTCTTCAATCGTGACAACGCCCAACTCTATAGCAAGCGGATGTAGCCCTGCCTGTTCCAAGATCTGTTTGACAGCCATCTTGCAACGGTCGCAAACCATATTTTTGATATATAGTGTCTGAGACATAATCAGCTACAGATTCTAATGAAGACTTATTTTCTGATGAGCAATACCACATTCTCCACATGTGAAGTGTGGGGGAACATATCTACTGGCTGCACGGCCTTCACCTTGAATCCAGCATCAAGCAGTTGTAGGTCACGCGCTTGTGTAGCAGGATTACAACTTACATAGATCAAGCGCTTAGGACGTGCATTAAGAATGACATTTACTACATCAGGGTGCATTCCTGCACGTGGCGGATCCGTCACTATGATATCTGGCCGTCCGTGCTCTTTGATGAAGTCATCAGTGAGGATGTCTTTCATATCTCCCGCAAAGAACGTGGTGTTCTCAATCTTGTTGATCTGGCTATTTACCTTTGCATCTTCAATGGCCTCCTCGACATACTCTATACCAATGACACGCTTGGCCTTACGTGCGACGAAGTTCGCAATCGTGCCCGTACCCGTGTAGAGATCATAAAGCAGAGGATCTTCTGTAGGGGCTTCTACGTCATTAAGTGGCATGAAGCAGAACTCGCGTACCACTTTATATAGCTGATACGCTTGCTCTGTGTTGGTTTGGTAGAAGCTCTTGGGGCCTACCTTAAACTTCAAATCCTCCATTGCCTCATAGATAAAGCTATTACCCTTGAAGGTCTTCAACTCCAAATCAGACAGCGAGTCGTTGCCCTTCTGATTGTCAGTATACATTAAAGAGGTGATCTGCGGATAGCGCTCTACAACGTGTTGTAAGAGTTGCATAGCTTTAGCCTCATCGCCTTCCTCGTCGTAGTGAAACTGTATCAAGAGCATCCATTCGCCCGTATTGGAGTTTCGGAACATCAGGTTGCGCAGCACTCCTTTTTGCTGACGTACGTCGTAGAAGGTCATGCCAATGCTTTTGGCATAGGCTTCAATGTCATTGCGGATGTTATTGTGAAGGTCATCCATCAGCCAGCACTTATGGATAGGATATATTTTGTCAAAAGCACCAGGTATATGGAAGCCTATGGCAGAATAATTGCCGTTGTCCAAATCCAAAGAGGGATCCTGAAGCTCTTCATATGTAAACCATCGTCTGTCGCAGCAGCCGAACTCCAGCTTGTTGCGATATTCTTTGGTTTTTACAGAACCAAGTATTGGCATGAAGTCCGGCAATACGATTTTGCCGATTCGTGTCAGTTGGTCGTGTACCTGCTGTTGTTTAGCTTTCAGCTGTTCTTGATAAGGAAGCATTTGCCACTTACATCCGCCACAAATACCAAAGTGCTCGCAGAAAGGCTCTATTCTTTGATCGCTTTCCTTGATGATATTGATGATGCGTCCCTCGTTGTACTTATGTTTCTTCTTCACGATTTGGACATCAACAACATCGCCGGGCACACCGAACGGTACAAATACCACTTTGTCGTTGAAATGAAATAAACTCATGCCTTCGGCTGCTATCGACTCGATAGTAATATTCTCTATGATTGGTAATGATTGACGTTTTCTGCCCATTGTCTATGCTCTTGTCTATGATATTTTTGCTTGCAAAGTTATACAAAAATCTCTGTAGTGCAAAATATTACTTCATATAATTCATCATATTCATGAGGTACATTATCAAGTCACATGACCGATGCTAATCATTTTTAGGTATTTTATAGATAAATATAAAGAAACATATTCTTAGAAAGAATATTCCAAGATTAAATTAGTAACTTTGCATTAGAAAACAAAGACAGGAGATTTATAAATTATGAGATTGTCTGAGCTGCATACAGGAGAAAGTGGCGTTATAGTTAAAGTCAATGGTCATGGTGGTTTCCGGAAACGCATTGTAGAGATGGGGTTCATCAAAGGTAAGAAAGTGGACGTCCTGCTCAATGCACCTCTTAAAGATCCCGTGAAATATCGTATCATGGGCTATGAGGTGAGTCTGCGCCATAGCGAGGCTAACATGATAGAGGTAGTGACTGCTGGGGAAGCTAAGAAAATAGAAGAGAAAGAACGAAGAGAAAAACAGCAGCAGGCGGCAAAAGGACAGCCCGTCGAAGATCTGTCGCCCAATGATGACAGCAATGCTGATCTTGATGTGGCTCTCCGCCCAAACGACAAGTCTTACGAAGATTCTACCGATTTAATGGAAAAGGTCGCTCTTCAGGAGCGCAAGGTGATCAACGTCGCTTTGGTTGGAAACCCCAACTGCGGCAAGACTTCCTTCTTTAATTTTGCCTCAGGTGCTCACGAACGGGTAGGTAACTACTCCGGTGTTACTGTTGATGCAAAAGAAGGGCATGCCAGTTTTGAAGGCTACCAGTTCAACATTGTCGACCTTCCCGGCACTTACTCTCTCTCAGCTTATTCCCCAGAAGAGTTATATGTCAGAAAGCAGTTGATCGAAAAGACTCCGGATGTTGTCATCAATGTGATCGACACCTCCAACTTGGAGCGCAACCTTTATCTTACGACACAACTCATTGACATGCACATCCGTATGGTGGTTGCGCTAAACATGTTTGATGAGACACAGAAACGCGGCGACCATATCAATTACGACAAGTTGTCGGAGTTGTTTGGCGTGCCTATGGTGCCAACAGTGTTTAAATCCGGTAAAGGTGTCAGTGAACTCTTCCATCAAATCATCGAAGTGTATGAGGGCACAGAAGATGCGCAATCGCATTATCGTCATATCCATATCAACCATGGCCACGAGATAGAACATGGTATCAGTGAGATACAAGAGCACCTCAAGAAAGAAGAGAATGTGCGTGAACTCTACTCAACCCGCTATCTGGCCATCAAGTTGCTGGAACATGATCAGGAGGTTGAAAAGTTTGTCAGCGCGTTACCTGATGCAAAGGAGATCTTCTATCATCGCGACCAAGCGGAAAAGCGTGTCAAGGAAGAAACGAAGGAAGATGCTGAAACGGCAATCATGGATGCAAAATATGGTTTCATCCATGGAGCATTGAATGAGGCCGCATACGAAGAAGGACATAAAGAGGACACCTATCAGATCACTCATGTGCTCGACCGAATACTGACCAACAAGATCGTAGGCTTCCCTATCTTCTTGCTGCTGATTGCCATCATGTTCTTTGTGACTTTCAGTTTGGGATCATATCCTATGGACTGGATCGACTCACTTGTTGGCATGTTGGGCGATGCTATCGGTCGTTTAATGCCTGAAGGGCCTGTCAAAGCGATGCTTGTAGACGGCATCATCGGTGGCGTTGGTTCAGTCATCGTATTCCTGCCACAGATTCTCATCCTCTATTTCTTCATCTCTATCATGGAGGATTCTGGCTATATGGCGCGCGCCGCGTTCATCATGGATAAGCTCATGCATAAGATGGGACTACATGGCAAGTCGTTTATTCCTCTCATCATGGGTTTCGGCTGCAATGTTCCTGCCGTAATGGCAACACGCACAATAGAGAGTCGCCGCTCACGGTTGGTGACGATGATGATTCTGCCTTTGATGAGCTGTGAAGCACGAATACCTATTTATATTATGATCATCTGCACATTCTTCTCACGCAACACGCAGTGGTTGGTGATGATGTCACTCTATCTCATAGGTATCTTCATGGCAATTATCATCAGCAAATTGATGACAAAATATATCGTCAAGGGTGAAGACACGCCTTTTGTGATGGAACTCCCACCTTATCGCTTCCCTACCGCCAAGGCTGTTTTCCGTCATACATGGGAGAAAGGCCGGCAATATCTCAAGAAAATGGGTGGTATCATCCTTGTCGCTACTATAATTGTTTGGGCATTAGGCTATTTCCCTCATAATGATCAACTCTCTGTTCAGCAGCAACAAGAGCAAAGCTACATTGGCAAGATAGGAAAAACCATTGAACCCATTTTCTATCCCCAAGGATTCAACTGGAAGTTTGACGTGGGTATTGTCGCAGGCGCTGGGGCTAAAGAGATCGTCGCTTCTACTATGGGTGTGTTATATACCAATGATGATAGCTATTCCGATGACAAAGAATATAATGATAACGGAGGTAAATATGAGCGCCTAAATAAGTCTATCACTGCAGATATAGCTAAGATGCATGGTATGACGATAGGTCAAGCTCGTCCTGTTGCAACGCTTACAGCCTTCTGCTTTCTGCTGTTTGTCTTGCTTTACTTCCCATGTGTAGCCACGTTGGCTGCTATTAAAGGGGAGACCGGCACTTGGAAATGGCCATTGTTCACCGCATGCTACACCACAGCTTTGGCTTGGATCGTTTCTGCTATTGTCTATCAGGTCGGCATGCTGTTTTTATAATGACAGGAGTGACTTGTTCAAGGCTGGAATACCACAAGTAGCTTGGAACTCCTGGACATAAATTCTGTCGTCGCTTAAGATTCTTAGGATCTATCCTCGTCCTTCTCATGTGCGTAGAAGCAGAGTCGATGGTTTTTCTGCTGCATACCGCATCGGCCTTATGTAATGGTGTAACAGTGTAGCGCATAACAAGTGGGTCACTTTTCAGCTCCGAAAAGTTTCCTCTCCTAACATCCGCTTCACCGCTACATTTACAAGGTATCGCATGCTGCGAGAAACGCAAAATATAAATAGAGAAGAAATAGTGGCTTACAAATTTAACCACAATAGAAAACTGCATCGGATCATTTCTGATGAAAAGTATATAAAAAAGAGAAGGGGAAATATTTGAGCGGAATACGGGAATCGAACCCGCCTTTCAGGCTTGGGAAGCCCGCGCACTACCGATATGCTAATTCCGCCTAACAAAAAATGATTGAAGAGCCGATAGGGGGACTCGAACCCCCGACCCACGCATTACGAATGCGTTGCTCTACCAACTGAGCCATATCGGCAAAAAATTGCTTGAGAAATCCCCCAATTGCTTGTTTTGCGAGTGCAAAGATATAGCTTTTTTCTTGAACTACCAAATAAAACTGAACTTATTTGATTAAAAATTCATGGGTTTTCTTCTCTCTCTCACTCATGAGGGTCACATCTCAGAATTGTCTATCGTTCGCGAAGCGTTAAAAATGAATCGTTTTGCATCTTTCTATCTGTTTTTTTGTAACTTTGCAATGGATATTAATAATAATGAGTCATTCTATACTACATGATATGTCCATGAGCATCAGAAATAATTTTTTTGCCTCTGTCATGTTTCTCCTCTCCGTGTTGCCACTGAAGGCGCAGATGAGGTGGAACCAGGCTTATCAACAATATTTCGACCAATACAAGGATTTGGCCATCGAAGAGATGCTCCGCTACGGCATTCCGGCAAGCATCACGCTGGCCCAGGGCGTCTTTGAGAGCCGAGCTGGACTCAGTCCACTCGCCACTCAGGGCAACAACCACTTCGGCATCAAATGCCACGGATGGACGGGGCGGACGATGAGCCAGGACGACGACGGCATCGGCGAGTGCTTTCGCGCTTACGACAATGCCAAACAGAGCTATGAGGATCATAGCCGCTTCCTCTCGGGCAATCAACGCTATGCCCAGCTTTTCCGACTCGACCTGACCGACTACCGTGGATGGGCATGGGGACTGAAGTCGTGCGGCTACGCCACCAATCCCGCTTATGCCCAAAAACTTATTGACATCATCGAGCTCTATAAGCTCAACCAATACGACCACGCACGCCACTACGACAAGTTCATGGCTGAGCGGGGTGCACGCGACCATGCCGTAGTGGTCGGACAGCGACTCCACCCCATCCGTATCTACAACAAAAACTATTATCTCGTAGCACGCGAGGGCGACACCTTCAAGTCCATCGGTAAGGAGACCGACCTGCCGTGGCGTAAGCTGGCAAAATATAATGAGCGCGACAAGCACGACGTGCTCCATGCTGGAGACATCATTTATTTGAAGAAAAAGCAAAAGAAAGCTATCAAGACCTACAAGCACTGCCCCCACGTGGTAAAGCCCGGCGAGAGCATGTATTCCATTGCCCAGTACTATGGCATACGCTTGAAGAGTCTCTACAAGAAAAACCATTTAACGCCTGATTATCAGATCCGTGTCGGTGATGAGTTGAGGGTTTACTAAAAGCATCGGAAGAGAGAGAGCAACACACATAAATCATTAATCTTAAATAGTTAATATGATGAAGAGCAAACTCTACATTTTGCTGGCGGTGGCCGCCATGATGAGCATGAGCGCTGCCGCCCAGCGTTTCGAAGATTATTTTCAGGATAAGACTTTGCGCATCGACTACATCTTCTCCGGCACCGCCACCACCCAGCACATCGCCCTGGAGCAGATGTATGTGGAACCCCGATGGTATGGTAAGCGCCAACGACTCGCAGAGGTTCCCGTGGAGGGCAACGGACAGATCACGGTACGCGATCATAAGACGCAACGCGTCATCTACCGCAACTCCTTCTCCACCCTCTTTCAGGAATGGCAGGAAGAGTCCGAGGCTCAGCATCTGGAGAAATCGTTTGAAAACGTATATCTCGTGCCCATGCCCAAGGACACCGTCGACATCACCGTGGACCTGCGCAACAGCCGACGCCAAGTCAGCAGCCACCTCAAACATACCGTAGTTCCTACCGATATACTCATCGCACATCTCGGTGAGAAAAATGTCACGCCATACGTCGTCCTGCAACAAGCTCAAGACACCACCCACTGCATCCACCTGGCTTACCTTGCCGAGGGCTACCGACCCGAAGAGATGAAGACCTTTGTCGACGACGCACGCATGTCGATGGAGACGCTCTTCTCCTACGAACCCTTCAAGAGTAACCGTCGATACTTCAACGTCGTCGCCGTGGAGTCCCCATCCGAGGAGAGCGGAGCCAGCGAACCGGGAAAAGGTATATGGAAAAACACGGCACTGCACTCACACTGGGACACCAATTATAGCGAGCGATACCTCACCACGGGACACCTTAAAGATATGCACGACTGGCTCGCCGGTACTCCCTATGAGCATATCATCGCACTGGTCAACTCCACACGCTATGGTGGTGGCGGATTTTACAACGGCTATCTGCTCGCCTCCATCCATAACCAGTATGCCAAGCCCGTTGTCGTACATGAGTTTGGACACAGCTTCGCCGGGCTTGCCGATGAATATACCTACGACGACGAGACAGTGGACATCTATCCGCTCGACGTGGAGCCTTGGGAAAAGAATATCACCACTAAGGTGGACTTCCGTGGAAAATGGGAAAACCTTATTGGCAAGGATAGAAAAGCCGGATTTTACGAAGGAGCCGGATACAAGCCCAAGGGCGTCTACCGCGCCTACTACGACTGCCGTATGCGCACCAATCAGAATCCAGACTTCTGTCCCGCCTGCCGACAGGCTATTCAGCAGCTCATCGACTTCTATGTGAAGTAAGCAACGGTAACAGCCGAGAAATAATTGCAGATGAAGACCTATTACTTTATATTCAGCAAGACCGACCTGCTCCTGCAGCGCTTGCCCGACGGAAAATACACGATCCCCTGCACCGAGGAAACGCCGGTGAAGACCCATGCCTGGACCCATATCATGGAGGTCGGCCCCATGGAAAACGGCACGCTCGTGAAAACACTGATGCTCGAGGATCCGCAACATGTGGAGATCACCGATCCCGAGCTGCGCATTTCAGGCTTCGACTTTGTGGGGCTTCGGGCTTCGTTTTATCATCTCTCCACCGAGCTCTATCTCAAGGCTGGCAAATGCCAGGAGCTCCTCTACTGGAACCACAACACCCAGTTCTGTGGCGTCTGTGGCGCTCCGATGAAGATGCACACCATCATCTCGAAGCGCTGCACACAATGCGGCAAAGAGGTGTGGCCCCAGCTGGCCACTGCGATCATCGTGCTCATCCATCGAGGCGACGAGGTACTCCTTGTTCATGCCAAGAACTTCAAGGGCGACTTCTACGGCCTCGTGGCTGGTTTTGTCGAAACCGGTGAGACCCTTGAGCAGGCAGTGCACCGTGAGGTGATGGAAGAAACGGGACTGACAATCACCAACCTCCGCTACTTCGGCTCGCAGCCGTGGCCCTACCCGTGCGGACTGATGGTGGGCTTCAATGCCGACTATGTCGAGGGTGAAGTCCATCTCCAGCGGTCGGAACTCTCGCGTGGAAGCTGGTTTCGCTACAATGCCCTGCCCCGCATCCCACAGCGACTGTCCATCGCCCGCATGATCCTCGACGACTGGCTCAAGGGCTATGGCATCGTCTCGGAGCAGGAGTAAGCGCATCGACGCAGCCGTATCCCTCTTCCTCACATCTTCCCCATTGAAATGAATAAGACCGGAAAAGTGTACAAAAATGGCAGATGAGCAGCAGAAAAGGCAGTAACATAGGATTTGCGCTTTACTATTTCTTAGTTTTTCAGTCTTTTCTTTTGCTCATTGCATAAATTATCGTACTTTTGCAAAGAAATTGTAAAAATCATATATGGACTGGTTAATCAATCTATTCACAACCCAAGACAGCGTGGCACATATCGCGCTGCTCTATTCCTTGGTGATCGCCGTGGGCGTGTTGCTGGGAAAAATCAAGATTGGCGGCATCTCCCTGGGTGTCACCTTTGTTTTGTTCGCCGGCATCGTCGCCGGTCACGTCGGCTTCACGGCCCCTACCCCGATCCTTTCCTTCTTGCAGGATTTTGGACTGATCCTCTTTGTGTTCTGCATCGGTTTGCAGGTGGGGCCGGGCTTCTTCGAGAGCTTTAAGAAAGGTGGCGTGACGCTTAACCTGCTGGCCACGGCCACGGTGCTGCTCAACGTGCTGGTGATGTTTGCCTGCTACTACGTCTTCTTCGACACGAGCAACCGTGTCAACCTGCCGATGATGGTGGGTACCCTCTACGGTGCCGTGACCAACACGCCGGGACTCGGTGCTGCCAACGAAGCCCTCAACTCGGTATTTGGGGCTGGCAAAGCACCGCAGATTGCCAACGGCTACGCTTGTGCTTATCCTCTCGGCGTACTCGGCATCATCGGTGCCACCATCTCCATCCGCTACATCACTCGCACCAACCTCAAGGAAGAAGAAGAAAAACTCAACGAGGCTGAGGAGGAAAATCCACACGCCAAGCCACACGCTATGACGCTGAAGGTGACCAACGCCTACATCGCGGGACGCACCCTGCAGGAGATCTCAGACTTTCTCAACCGCGATATGGTCTGCACCCACCTCTTCCACGACGGTGAGCTGACCACACCTCTTAAGGATACTGTCTTTGAGATGGGCGACGAAGCCCACATTGTCTGCGCAGAAGCAGATGCCGAAGCCATCAAGGCCTTCATCGGTCCTGAGGTAGAAGCAAGTTGGAAAGAGGCTGACGAGAAAAGCAAGTCACCGCTTGTATCGAAGCGTATCATCGTCACCAATCCCAAAATGAACGGTAAGACACTGGGCAAGATGCACTTCTCGAGCGTCTACGGCGTGAACGTCACCCGCATCTCGCGCCAGGGCATGGATCTCTTTGCCAGCCGCGATCACCACTTCCACATCGGCGACCGTATTCTCGTCGTCGGTCCGGAGGACAATGTCAACCGTGTGGCTGACCTCATGGGTAACTCTGTCAAGAGTCTCAACGCGCCAAACATCGCCACCATCTTCATCGGCATCATCATCGGTATCCTCTTCGGTAGTATTCCTTTGGCTATCCCCGGCATGCCCGTGCCTTTGAAACTCGGTATCGCCGGTGGCCCGCTGATCATCGCCATTCTCATCGGTCGCTTTGGTTATCGCATCAAGCTTGTAACCTACACCACCACCTCGGCCAACATGATGTTGCGAGAGATCGGACTCGTTCTCTTCCTCGCCAGCGTGGGTATCAAGGCCGGCGCCGGATTCTGGGAGACGGTAGTAGCCGGAGACGGACTGAAATATGTCTACACCGGATTTATCATCACCGTGGTGCCTATCCTCATCATTGGTACCATCGCACGACTGAGATATAAGTTCAACTATTTCACGATCATGGGTATGATCGCCGGTACCTACACCGATCCACCAGCACTGGCCTACGCCAATGCCTCGTGCTCCAAGGAAGCTCCGGCTGTGGGCTACTCCACTGTATATCCGCTGAGCATGTTTCTCAGGATCTTTGCTGCTCAGATCATCGTGCTGTTCTTCTGTAGTTAGAACCCTCACCCTGCGGTAACAGTCTGACTTCTGCTTCGGTTTAAGCCAGCAGTTGCATCTTCCCACCGTCCGCCCTGCACATAAGCGGCAGAGCGGATGGTAGATTAGAAAACTAAGTTTTGGAATTGCCTCTTTGTATGAGGGATGCCAATTCATTCTATAAACATTATATAATTATGAAAGTATTAAAATTCGGCGGAACATCGGTAGGTTCCGTGAAAAGTATTCTTAGTCTGAAGCGCATCGTAGAAAACGAAGCCCGTCGGCAACCCATTGTCGTTGTCGTCAGCGCTCTTGGGGGCATCACCGATCAACTTATTGCCACATCGCGACTTGCCGTCAGCGGTAAGGATGAATGGCGCACGAGCTTCGAGCAGATGGTGGATCGTCATCACAAAATGATCGACACCATCATCACCGATCCCAATGACCGAGAAACACTTTTCAACACCGTCGATGCGCTCTTCGAGCAACTACATTCCATCTACTTTGGTGTGTTCCTCATCCGCGACCTGAGCAAGAAAACGCAGGATGCCATCGTCAGCTATGGCGAAAGACTCAGTTCCAACATCGTCGCAACACTCGTAAGAGGCTCTAAATGGATGGACTCCCGATCGTTTATCAAGACCTATGACATTGCAGGGAAAAACACGCTCGACAGCGCACTGACCAACCAGCTCGTCGTGGAGGCTTTCAAGGACATGCCACGGGTGACACTCGTTCCCGGATTCATCTCCACCGACCGCGACACGGGCGAAATCACCAACCTCGGACGAGGCGGCTCGGACTACACCGCTGCCATTATCGCCTCAGCCCTCGACGCTGAGATACTCGAAATTTGGACTGATGTTGACGGCTTCATGACCGCAGATCCACGTGTCATCAAGTCAGCCTACACCATCGACCAGCTTTCCTATGTCGAGGCCATGGAGCTTTGCAACTTTGGGGCAAAGGTCATCTACCCGCCAACCATCTACCCCGTCTGTGTGAAGAATATTCCCATCAGGGTCAAAAATACTTTCAACCCATCGGCTCCCGGAACCATCATCAAGGACAAGATTGCCAACGACGCTAAGCCCATCAAGGGCATCTCCAGCATCAACGGCACTTCGCTCATCACCGTCTCAGGTCTGTCTATGGTCGGTGTCATCGGTGTCAACCGACGTATCTTCACGGCACTGGCCGACAACGGCATCAGCGTGTTCCTCGTTTCACAGGCCTCCTCCGAGAACTCTACGTCTATCGGTGTCCGCAACGAGGATGCTGAGGAAGCTGTGGAGGTCCTCAACCATGAGTTTGCCTCTGAGATTGCCGACGGTGCCATGTACCCCATGCATCTCGAAAGCAACTTGGCAACCATCGCCATCGTCGGCGAAAACATGAAACACACTCCAGGCATCGCCGGAAAACTCTTCGGCACGCTCGGACGAAGCGGCATCTCGGTCATCGCCTGCGCACAGGGTGGCTCCGAGACCAACATCTCTTTTGTCGTGGACTCTCGCTCTCTGCGTAAGTCACTCAACGTCCTTCATGACTCCTTCTTCCTTTCTGAATACAAGGTGCTCAACCTCTTTGTCTGTGGTGTGGGTACCGTCGGCGGTAAGCTGCTTGAGCAGATCCGCAACCAATACGAAGAACTCAAAGAGCATTCACGACTGAAACTCAACGTAGTGGGCATCGCCAGTTCTAAAAATGCTATCTTCAACCGCGACGGCATCGATCTGAACAACTATCGCGAGCAACTCCACAACTCTGAGCCCAGCACACCACAGTCGCTCTGCGAGAATATCCTGAAGATGAACATCTTCAACTCGGTGTTTGTCGATTGCACGGCATCGGCTGACATCGCCGCACTCTATCCCGCGCTGCTCAACCACAATATCAATGTGGTGGCCGCAAATAAGATAGCTGCCAGTTCGTCCTACGATAACTATCGGCTGCTCAAGGACACAGCACTGCTTCGTGGTGTGAAGTTCCTCTTCGAGACCAACGTAGGAGCCGGACTGCCCATCATCGGCACCATTAACGACCTGCGCAACTCCGGTGACCGCATCCTGCGCATAGAAGCTGTGCTTAGCGGCACCCTGAACTTCATCTTCAATGAGATTGCTGCCGACGTGCCCTTCTCCGAGACTGTTAGACGAGCCAAGGAGCAGGGCTATTCCGAGCCCGATCCTCGCATCGATCTCAGCGGCACTGACGTCATCCGCAAACTCGTCATCCTCACACGTGAGGCCGGATACCGCATCGAGCAGGGCGACGTGGAGAAGCATCTCTTTGTACCAGGCGAGTATTTTCAGGGCTCTGTGGACGACTTTTGGAGAAACCTGCCAAAGCTCGACACTGGCTTTGAACAGAAACGTGAGCAACTCGAGAGAGAGGGCAAGCGGTGGCGTTTCGTGGCCACGATGGACCAGGGCAAGGCCAGCGTAGCACTGAAAGATGTCAGCAAGGATCATCCCTTCTACAGTCTCGAAGGCAGCAACAACATCGTGCTACTCACTACTGAGCGCTACAAAGAGTATCCTATGCTCATCCAGGGCTACGGTGCCGGTGCCAGCGTGACAGCCGCCGGTGTTTTTGCCAACATCATGAGTATCGCTAACATTTAACCGAAGGATTGCAAATTCAGAAGAACCATGAAACACATCATCATCTTGGGCGACGGCATGGCTGACCATGCCGTAGATCGATTAGGAGAGAAGACCCTGCTGCAATACGCTGACACTCCGTATATGAACCGACTGGCACGTGAGGGACGCACCGGCAGACTGATGACCATCCCTGACGGCTTTTTGCCGGGCTCTGAGGTGGCCAACACTGCTATCCTCGGTTATGACCTCAACAAAGTCTATGAGGGCCGCGGCCCACTCGAGGCTGCCAGCATCGGCTACGACATGCAACCCGATGACTTCGCCCTGCGATGCAACATTATAGAACTCGAGAATGGTCGCATCAAAAACCACCACGGCGGACACCTCAAAACAGAGGAGGGCGACGTGCTCATCAAATATCTCAACGATAAACTCGGCAATGACCGCATTCGCTTCATCACCGGTATACAATATCGTCATCTGCTCATCATCAAAGGCGGCAACAAGCACATCGTCTGCGCTCCGCCACATGACCATCCCAATGAGGAGTGGCGTCCGTTGCTCGTAAAACCGGAAGAGGGTTGGGCCGATATCCACGACGGTGACCGTATGACGGCACAGGAGACCGCTGACCTGGTCAACGACCTTATTCTCCGCTCTCAGCAGTTGCTCATGGAGCATACCTTCAATCAGGACCGAGCTGAGAAGGCAAACTGCATCTGGCCGTGGAGCGGCGGATACCGACCGTCGATGAAGACGCTACAAGAGCTCTTCCCGCAGATTCACTCCGGTTCTTGCATCTCAGCCGTAGACCTCATTCGAGGCATCGGACACTATGCCGGACTCGACGTGGTGAAAGTACCGGGAGCCACCGGACTCTCCGACACCAACTATGAGGGTAAGGCACAGGCTGCTATCGACGCGCTGCGTCATCAGGACTTCGTCTTTCTCCATCTCGAAGCCAGCGACGAGGCCGGACACGATGGTGACTTGGAACTGAAACTACGCACCATCGACTATCTCGACCGACGCATCGTGAAGCCTATCTTCGAAGAGGTGAGCACATGGGATGAACCTGTATGCATTGCGGTGCTCCCTGACCATCCAACGCCCGTCGAGATCCGCACCCACGTCAAGGAGCCCGTTCCTTTCCTCATTTGGTATCGTGGCATTGAGCCCGACAGCGTGCAGACCTATGACGAGGTATCGTGCGTGGAAGGCGCCTACGGCATGCTCCACCTCAACGAGTTCATGGAAACTTTCATGAGCATCGAATAATGCTCAGACTGACAGATACTTTCACGAACATCGTGTAATGCTCAGACTGTCTCTGCACTTAATAATAAACATAGACAAACATTTGAAATCAAATAGATTATGAACTACTATTCAACCAACCATAAAGCTCCTATGGCCACACTCCGTGAGGCTGTAGAGCACGGACTGGCTCCCGACCGCGGACTGTATATGCCCGAAACCATCAAGCGCTTGCCCGAGTCGTTTTTCGAGAACATCGATAAGCTCTCGTTCCAAGAGATGGCCTTGGAGGTAGCCCGCTGCTTCTTTGGCGACGACGTGGACGAGGAATCGTTGCGGCAGATCGTCTTCGACACACTGGCTTTTGAAACACCAGTGCATCAAGTCAAAGACGACATCTACAGCCTTGAGCTCTTCCATGGCCCTACATTGGCTTTCAAGGATGTGGGCGCTCGTTTCATGGCTCGTCTGCTGCAATATTTCATCAAGAAAGACGAGAAGGCTACAGGCATTCATCATGAGGTTAACGTGCTCGTGGCTACTTCTGGCGACACAGGATCGGCTGTGGCCAACGGCTTCCTCGGCATCGACGGCATCCACGTCTATGTGCTCTATCCAAAGGGAAAAGTCAGCAAAATCCAAGAGAGCCAGTTCACTACCCTCGGACGCAACATCACCGCACTGGAGGTCGACGGTGTCTTCGACGACTGTCAGGCGCTGGTGAAGAATGCGTTCATGGATAAGGAGCTCAACGATCACATGAAGCTGACTTCTGCCAACTCCATCAATGTGGCGCGCTTCCTGCCCCAGGCTTTCTACTACTTCAACGCCTATGCACAGCTCAAGCGCATGGGACTTGCAGGACCGGGACGTAAGGATATGGTCGTCTGCGTTCCAAGCGGTAACTTCGGCAATATCACCGCAGGACTTTTCGGTGCCCGCATGGGACTGCCCGTGAAGCACTTCATCGCTGCCAACAACGCCAACGACATTTTCTACAACTATCTGCAGACGGGTGTCTACTCTCCGCAGCCGAGCAAGCAGACGCTTGCCAACGCAATGGATGTCGGTGATCCAAGCAACTTTGCACGTATCCTCGACCTCTACAGCAACGACTGGAAAGCTATCTGCAACGACATCTCGGGTGCTACCTATAGCGACGACGCTATCCGCAAGACCATGAAGCAGTGCTATGACGAGACTGGCTATGTCCTTGATCCTCACGGTGCCTGCGGCTATCAGGCGCTCTCCGAGCAGTTGCAGCCCGGACAAGTGGGTGTCTTCCTTGAGACTGCCCACCCTGCCAAATTCAAGGAGAAGGTCGATGCGATTGACAATGCCGACATTGCCATCCCCGAGCGGCTCCAGGCTTTCATGCGCGGAAAGAAACAGAGCGTGGAGATGCCCAACGACTTTGAAGCGTTTAAGAAATTTCTTATGCAGATTTGAATTAGCAGATCAGAATGTTCAGGTCAGTATTATACTGGCTTGAATATGACTGATCTCATCATTTAATAAACAGCTTATATTATGTTAAGTCAAAAAATGCAAGACGCGCTCAATGCGCAAATCAATGCTGAGTTCTGGTCAGCTTATCTCTATCTGTCAATGTCAGCTTTTGCCAATGCACAGGGCTACCCCGGCATGGCACACTGGTTCGAGGTGCAGTATCAGGAGGAACTGGACCATGTGAAGATCTTCTTCGACTACATCCTGCAGCGTGATGGCCGCGTGATGCTCGACCCCATCCAGGGCGTACCCACAGAATGGGCCAGTCCTCTCGACCTCTTCCAAAACACCCTCAAACATGAGCAGACAGTGACAGGACTTATCAACAAGCTCTACGCCACCTCACTTGAAGACAACGACTTCGCTACACAGAGCATGCTCAAATGGTTCATCGACGAGCAGGTCGAGGAAGAAGAAAATGCCAAGAACATCATCGATAGCTTGAAGATGATCGGCGACAACGGCTACGGCATCTATACGCTCGACAAAGATCTTGCCACACGTGTCTACACCCAGGCTGCTCCGCTTGCTGCCAAGAACGCATAAACAGCTCCTAAGGGGGGATGTTAAGTCCCCCGACGAATCAGACAATAATGATTGAAGAATAAGAAGAGAAAGAAATCCTAAGATTCTTCAATTCAATTTATCTTAACACGAAGAAGCGGGGCAACAAGGCTCCGCTTCTTTAATATACTCGTTCTCATGTCTTTTAGATTGTCCACACTCGACCGCCGAATTCTGCAACTGGCTTTGCCCTCGGTCATCAACAACATCACCATTCCACTCCTTGGTCTCTGTGACCTTGCCATCGTTGGGCACATCGGCTCCGGTATTTATCTCGCAGCAATGTCGGTAGCCACAACGTTTTTCAACGTTACCTACTGGCTCTTCGGCTTTCTGCGCATGGGATCGAGTGGCCTTACGGCACAAGCGCATGGTGCTGGTGACCGCAAAGCGATTTACGCATCATTGCTTAGGGCTCTCGGTGTGGCCATCAGCGTGGCGACTCTCATCCTGCTGCTGCAATATCCGCTTTGGAAGTTGGCACTATGGCTTATCTCTCCTTCTGCTGTTGTGGGAGCCATCGCCAATGTCTATTTCCGCATCGTCATCTGGGGTGCGCTCCCTACCCTGGCATTGATGTGTCTCAATGGCTGGTTCATCGGCATGCAAGACACGCGCTCTCCGATGTATGTTGCTATCTTTCAGAATGTTGTCAACGTCATCGTATCACTGTCCTTAGCCATTGGACTTGACATGAAAATGCAGGGAGTGGCCTTAGGAACGCTTGTTGCCCAATGGACAGGGCTCTTCGCCTCAGTCTACATGCTCCGCCGTCATGTGGTTCGCTTGGGTAGAGTACATATCTCATGCAAGGAACTTTTGCAGCGCACAGAGTTGGCTCATCTCTTTTCGCTCAACCGCGACATCTTCCTTAGAACTGTCTGCCTCGTGGCAGTCAACTTTGGTTTCACAGCCTTCGGCGCCCGCCAGGGCGACACCGTGCTGGCGGCCAACACTTTGCTGATGACCTTTTTCACGCTGTTCAGCTATGTCATGGACGGCTTTGCCTTTGCCGGAGAAGCTCTCTCGGGACATGCGTGGGGCGCCAATGATCGTCAGGGACTGCAGGCGGTCACCTGGCGACTGATTCAATGGGGCACGGGACTGGCCTTCACCACCACACTGCTCTATGTGCTCGGTGGCAGACTATTGGTTGCCTTGCTGAGCAACGACCCAACGGTGGTAACGATGGCTGACCGTTTCCTGCCCTGGGCCTGTATGATACCGTTTGCAGGCACTCTGGCTTTTGTCTTGGATGGTATCTGCATTGGACTGACTCTCACGCGTCCGATGCTCTTGGCCAGTTTTGCGGCCTCTCTATTGTTTTTTGTCGTGGCTTGGATAGCGTTTTCCCTCATCCTCCCTTCACAGGCTTGGACCAACCATCTGTTGTGGTTGGCCTTCATTCTCTATCTGTTGGTACGTGGTGTGGTGATTTCTTTGTTACGCCGGTCCGCCTTGTCTTAAAAAATATATTCCTTATACTTCTCTCTGAATAAAATATCGCACAAGAACTTGTAGTATAGTGGTCTATTCATGTGAACAAAGCTCATTTCTCTCGTCCTAATCTATAATCATTCTCAAAAGGAAATCTTATTATTAATTTGAAGTGGAAAGGCATAGGAAACAGCTGCATTGTTGCATAGTTGCCTCCTATGTCTTTTCAGCTATCTGTCAATATGAATACAAATAATTATCGAGAGAAAGGATCTTCGATATGGCTGTTTACAGATTGTCAATATCCTCGGATGTAGTCTCAATGACGGCTGCCGTCAGACTATCGGCAGCTTGCACAATGGCACAGAGAGGGTACTCTGTACGAGCTGTATCATAGCAACGCTCATCCTCATAAGAGTTGAAGTTAAGCCCAAAAGCACCCATATGCCACCGGATAGCGCACATCTCGTCATCGTTAAGTTGAAGGCCACTCAATAATAGCAAAATAACACTCTTCTCTCCATGGCCCATCGGAAAATCCTTGTACGACACATTGTAGCCCTCTGCATCCTCCCATTGACCTAACTTGTTCTTACGCTTTTTCAGGGTACGCTTGTAGATATCCATCTTGCAAACGTCGTGAAGCAATGTTGCAAGAATGATACTCTCTCGCTTCACCTCACCCATAGAAGCAGCGTCGAGCGTCTTCATTCCCTCCCAAATGGCAAGACCAGTGCGGCAGACATTCAGACTGTGCTCACACAAACCACCAGGTACATTGAGATGGTGACCGGCAGATGCAGGAGCATCGAAAAAGCCTCCTTTTTCCAAATCCTCAATTACATATTCTATTCCCTCGCGCTTAGTCTCACGAAGAAGCGCCTCAAAATCTTCTTGATTCTTTTTCTTGTCCATAATCTTTTCTTTTTACAGTGCAAAATTACAAAATAATACGAAAGCTAAGCAACAATCCTTTAAAAAATAGCAGATTATTGATACACTATTGTTGCGCATTAACGACAACACAAGATGTTAGGAAGAGTGTGAGATCCATTCGCCGGATAATACTTTGCTCCGTATCACGACAAACAAGCGTAAAACATTGCTGGAAGATTTGCCCTTATCAGAAGAAAAGTCTTTTTTGCTTTATAAATCTGTGTCATGACACAAAAATATAAAGCAAATGATGGTGCTTGAATGGAAATATCCTAATAAACGAATCTTTACAAAATGATATCACCGCTGAGTCGCGATTTAGAGAGCGAGGAAACTTGAAAACGAGGAAAAACGAAGATGAGTCATCGCTTTTTGCCGGCTCATGTTGTCAAAGTACCTTTCTGATATTCACAAAAAGGCTTTCTGACTTGGTCAAAGTGCCTTTCTGACCATGTCATCTTGCCGAGATGATAGCATCAGAAAGGCTTTCTGATAGGCAACATCGGTAGAAGTTCATAGTAAAATTACTGTTTTCTTGGAGAACAGAAAACGCCGTGTGTCTGTATGATACTGTGTATCAATTACTTACAAAACGTCTCTCAAAAATCGCGAAATTGGGAGCGACATAGTGGTTGGTTCAGAAAATCGCAAGGAGAAGGGCGAAAAAATGTCAGTTTACTCAACAAAGAAGATGGAGGATGATATACTGCAAGAGATCGTTTGGTTGGTTCATGCAACAGTAGTTGTTTGGAGAACGCTTTTCCAAACAAACTATAACTGACTCACACTAATTATCTGCCAAGACGCTCTTGTGAATATTGATGCTATTCCTTTTATCAATATTATCTACTGCTATTGAGCCTCAAGACCCCACAAAAGCACTTGTATTCCGAGATGAAAGCAATCACAGAATCTTTATGTTAGCCCACTATTTTCTCAAAAACGATGTGTTTTTAAAAAAAGAGCTACTCAATTATTTGTAATTCGAGAATAATTGTTATCTTTGCAACAGCAGAAAGAACATTCACATTTCTAATAATAAAAACACTTAGAAAAATGACAATCGATGAATTCAACTTTGCTGGTAAGAAGGCAATTGTTCGTGTAGACTTTAACGTGCCATTGGATGAGAATGGCAATGTTACTGATGACACTCGTATCCGTGGTGCACTGCCCACATTGAAAAAGATTCTCAATGATGGTGGCGCTGTCATCATGATGAGCCACATGGGTAAGCCTAAAGGCAAAGTCAATCCTAAACTGAGCCTGAAGCAGATCGTAGGCAAGGTATCTGAGAAGCTTGGTGTAGAAGTTAAGTTCGCTCCTGACTGTGCAAATGCTGATGCAGAGGCTGCTGCCCTCAAGCCGGGTGAGGCTCTGTTGCTGGAGAACCTTCGCTTCTACCCTGAGGAGGAAGGCAAGCCCGTCGGCGTGGAGAAGGGTACTCCAGAGTACGATGCTGCTAAAGCAGAGATGAAAGACCGTCAGAAGAATTTCGCCAAGAAGCTCGCATCTTATGCTGATGTCTATGTCAACGACGCCTTCGGTACAGCTCACCGCAAACATGCTTCTACAGCAGTTATCGCTGACTACTTCGCCAAGGACAGCAAGATGCTCGGCTACCTGATGGAGAAAGAGGTCAAGGCCATCGACAATGTGATGAAGAATGCTCAGCATCCTTTCACAGCGATCATCGGTGGTTCCAAGGTTAGCTCTAAGTTGGGTGTTATCAAGAATCTGCTCGACAAGGTTGACAACCTGATCATCGGTGGCGGTATGGGTTACACCTTCATCAAGGCACAGGGCGGACACATCGGTAAGTCTCTCCATGAGGACGATCTGATCCCTGAGGCTCTGAATGTCATCAAGGCTGCCAAAGAGAAGGGCGTGAACCTCAGCCTCTCTGTTGCTACTGTTTGCGGTCAGGAGTTCTCCAATGACACACCACGTAAAGTATTCCCTATCGATCAGATTCCTGACGAGTGGGAAGGTATGGACGCAAGTGAAGAGAGTATCGAGAACTGGAAGAAGATCATCATGAGCTCCAAGACTATCCTGTGGAACGGCCCTGTCGGTGTCTTCGAGTTGCCTAACTTTGCTCACGGTACTGGCGAGATCGCTAAGGCTGTCGCAGAAGCTACCCAGAAGAATGGCGCTTATTCTCTCGTCGGTGGTGGTGACTCTGTCGCCGCTATCAACAAGTTCGGTCTTGCTGACAAGGTTAGCTATGTATCTACCGGCGGTGGTGCTATGCTCGAGGCTATCGAGGGTAAAGTGCTTCCAGGTGTAGCTGCCATCAAGGGATAATAGTTTCCTATATACCTAATTAATAGGCAGAGAAATATTGCTGATTCAAACTCCGTATAAGCTATGGAACATCCAAGGGCTTTTCTTCCAAGAGATCTTGAACTCAATATTTCTCTGCTTTTTTCCTTTCTTTGTTTATTCATAGGTGGGCAACGTGCCATTGCTCAACAAAATGAATTGTTAAGCAATGAGATTGCTACGTTACAGGTAACAGCCGGTGACGATTGGCGTAACTTGCCGATTATTAGTTTAAATAATGGGGAAATAGTCAATATCTCTTTTGACGATCTCACACATGAACATCGTCGGCTTTGTTATCGTATTGAACATTGCGAAAAGGACTGGTCACGCTCATCCCAAATCTTTGAGAGTGATTATTGTGAAGGCTTTGCAGAAGGAAATACCATTGAAGACTACCAGCAGTCTATCAATACCAACCGGCTCTATACTCACTATCGTCTGACAATTCCCAATGATCGCTGCCAACTAAAATTGAGTGGTAACTATCGTGTGACAGTCTACGACGAAGACACCAATGAAGACTTGCTTCGTGCCTGTTTCATGGTTTTGGACCAGAAAGTGACTGTGAGAATGTCTTTGACTACAAATACTGATATTGATGTCAACAATCGTCATCAACAATTAGAGGCTAAGATAGATTATCCTTCGATCGTTGCGTCGAACCCGCTTCAACAATTTTATGTTATTGCCCTGCAAAACCAGCGATGGGATCAAGCCGTTGTTTTACCTGCTCCACAGTATATTCAGTCAACTTCTATGCGCTGGAGCCACTGCCGGGATTTGATTTTTGACGGAGGTAATGAATATCATAAGTTTGAGATATTGGATGTAGACCGTCCTGCCATGGGTGTAGAGCGTGTTGATTGGGATGGAAAAGCTTATCAAGCCTGGCTTTGGCCCGATGAGCCACGGCCGAATTATGTTTTTGACAAAGACGCGGACGGCGCTTATTATATAAGGAACAGCGATAACTACGAAAATGACTGTACTACAGAATACGTCAGTGTACATTTCGCATTGAAGGCTCCACGATCACCCCACCCCGTCTATTTGAATGGCAATTGGACACAAGACCGTTTCCTCTCTCAATACGAAATGCTGTGGAATGATTCTGCGCAATGCTACGAACGTGCTCTTTGGCTGAAACAGGGATACTATAATTATCAATATCTACAAAAAGAAAGGGATGGAGCCTTTCGACCCGTCCCTTCACAAGGTAATTATTATCAGACTGAGAATTCCTACCAAATGCTTGTTTATTTCCGACCTGTAGGCGGTAGAACAGATGAACTTGTAGGATACTCCAGTCTTGAGAGTGACAAATGATTATTGCTGTTTCTGTCCCTGTGGCAAATGGAACTGATATTCACGGTCAAACACTTTCTTGACTTGGTTGATTTCCAGGAAAGTCGTGCCACCACCTTCTCCAAAAGAACCGGAGAGATAAGCTATCTTGTCATCGTTGCTGATATAGCATTTTTGACGAAGCATACGGATGGCTGCCATGAACATAAACTCAGGGCTCACGTGATCTTTCTGGTAGATAGCAGTCACACCGTAGGAAAGGTTGAGCCAACGTTGTGTCTTCTCTTTATAGCAGATAGCCAAAATTGGTTTCGAACCACGGAATGCTGCCAAGTTACGGGCTGTCTCACCTGTTTCGGAGTCTGTGATAATACCGGCAACTCCCAGCAATCGGGTAGACTCTATGGCAGAGTGTGCCAGGAATTCCTTCTGGGTGCAATGCTCACTCAAAGGTACATTATTTAATTCTCCAAATGAGATACGGTCTTTCTCTGCCTGCTCTGCAACACTTGCCATCGTCTTGACAGCCTCCAAAGGATATTTTCCGGATGCTGTCTCTCCGCTAAGCATCAAGGCATCTGTGTTGGAATAGATAGCATTGGCAATATCTGTCACCTCTGCACGTGTAGGCCGAGGATTGTTGATCATGGTGTGGAGCATTTGCGTCGCAACAATCACAGGTTTACGCTTTGCTACACATTTGCGAATGATCATACGCTGAATACCAGGGATGCGCTCTATAGGAACCTCAATACCCAGGTCGCCACGTGCAATCATGATACCATAACTGGCATCAATGATCTCATCGATATTGTCTACACCTTCCTGGTTCTCGATCTTAGAAATGATCTTTATGTCGGAATGATGCTCATCAAGAATATCTTGAACAGCTTTCACGTCAGCAGCAGAACGCACAAAACTATGGGCGATGAAATCAATATCTTCATCAATTGCCAGAAGAATGTTGCGCTTGTCCTTGGGGGTCAATGCAGGAAGGTCGATGTGCTCACCAGGAACATTAACGCTCTTATGTGCACCCAACACTCCGTCGTTCTGCACTTCTGCGTAGATCGTCGGTCCCTCAATACCCATCACCTTCATATCGATGGCGCCATCATCAAAGAGCATGTCATCTCCGACTTTAACATCCTTAGCGATGTCAACATAAGAAAGATTGATGATGTCGTGTGTGGTATCCATCTCCGGACGGCCGAAGATTTTCACAGCCTCACCAGTCCGATACTGAATAGGCTCGGGCACATCTGTCGTGCGCACCTCCGGCCCCTTGGTATCAATAAGAATGCCAATATGCGGTGAGACCTTACGCACGTTGCTGATAATATTGCGGATACCCTCCGGAGTTGCGTGGGCCGTATTCATCCTGACTACATTCATTCCTGCAAAAAACAGTTTGCGCAGGAAGTCGACATCACAGCGACGGTCGCTGATAGAGCAAACGATCTTTGTCTGTTTCATAACTATTGAGTTGTGACTTTCTTCTAAAAGAAGAACTTAATTATATGATTTCTTATCTCATGCAAAGGTAATCATTTTCCATTGAATTAGACCAAGAATAGCGATATTTCTTAAGGAGAATGAATAAACAGGAAGGAGAGTCTACTGCCCTATTCTGCAAGCAAACTCTCCTTATTACATTGTAGAAGCTACAAAGGACAAGGGTTATTTCCCTTGGTGAGCATCTCTAAGCAGGTCGTTGACGGTCTTTACTGGATTGAAAGTGTCCAAAGGTACCTCCACAAATATGGTATTCCAGTCGCTCATGGCACCGTTCCACAATCCGGGTAACTCCAAAGCCTTCAGTTCACGGCCATTCTTACTTTTTGAGCTGATGAAGCCCGTGTTGGCGTCAACATAGTCTGGAAGATGGAAGGGATGACCTTGGAAGTCCTTAGTAGCACAGACAAGATCGACAGGATTGAAGTGTGTACCGGAGGTGAACATCTTCATATATTCAGCATTGTTCTTGTCGATCTGACTGCTCTCAAGAATCTGAGGACTATAGGTGCCGTCTTGATTGTAGGCCAGAAAGGGGCCGCCGCCAGGCTCACCGACATTCTTCACGACACCACAGACACGCATCGGCCGATTGAGCTTTTTCTTCAAGTAGATCACCAAGTCTGCATCTTCCAGCTCTTTGATGTCTTTCCGACGGCAGCAGAGAACACGCTGAACAAAATGAATGATTTCCTCAAGCTTCTGATGGTTGTAGCGTCCCGACTCCAAGTCTTTCAAGTAATTGAAAGCTTTCTTCTGAGTCTTTACGAGTACACCGGCAATGATTTTCTTCCATTTGATCGTGTCTGCTTTCAAACGGTCAGGAACAACATTGTCGATATTCTTGATGAAGATGACATCAGCATTGATTTCGTTGAGGTTCTCAATCAGCGCACCGTGACCTCCCGGACGGAAAAGCAGTGATCCGTCGTCGTTGTGGAAAGGAGTGTTGTCAGGGTTGGCAGCTATCGTGTCTGTACTGGGCTTTTGTTCCGAGAAGCTAACTTCCAGTTTAGTGTTGAACTTCTTTTCATAATAAGTCTTTTTCTCTTCCACCTTCTGCTCAAAGAGCTGCAGGTGGTCATGCGAGACTGTGAAATGAACCAAAGCCCTTCCTTGAGAGCTGGCATATAAAGCTGCCTCTACCAGGTGCTCTTCCATAGGCGTACGAACACCTTCTTCGTCTTCATGGAACTGCAACAAGCCTTTAGGCAGTTGACCATAGTTTAAGCCTTCTGGCATCAAGAGATTCCGGACAACAGCTTTATAGTCTCCGGCTTGAATCAGCTGCATAATGCTTTTCCCCGTATTGTTCTTGCAAGCGTCGCACAAAGCCTCACGGAAAGCAAACTTTTTGATCTCAGCAAAGAATGTCTTTTCGAAATCGGTCTGAGGCGTGTCATAATCTGCGTTGAGGAAAGCAAACATGTTCTTGAACATACGACTGGCAGCACCCGATGCAGGAACAAATTTCACCACCGTATGTCCCTCGTTCTTATACTCTTCCCAAGCATTCTCTGCTTCTTGCTGCTCAGCATCACTGAGTGCAGAGATTCCTTGGCCAACTGCCGCCGTAGATTTTAGGCGCAGATAGGGAAATCCGTTTTTAATCTGCTCAAGCTGATGCTCAACTTGAGCGACTGTCATTCCCCGCTTCTCAATTTGTTGTTTGTCAGTGTCGGTAAACATAGAAGATATTTTTATTGATGATTGTTTTATACGTTATGGAGAGTATCGCTTTTTGAACCTCTCTTCTATTTGATGACAAATATAACTAAAAATATTGATATGGCAGTAGTATTGATATAAAAATCGTGTTAAATTTGCTCCATAATGATAACTTTTTGAGTATTTAAGCCTACAGCAACTCTATTATCAACCCTTCTGCCAACAACCCAAAGTAAAGTGTTTTGATTGTCAACAACTACTAATTGCTGTTTTCTATCAATCATAGGCAGTTTTAGATCATTCATAAAGTCACTGACCAGCTTAGATCCTTTCATGCCAAAAGGGACAAAGCGGTCCCCTTTCTTGACTGGACGTAATGTGAGTGGAAAATGAACTTTAGCAGCGTCAAGAAAAGCAAATTGTGGATGCTTGTCAATGACAAGAGCATCTGCAGCGACTTCCTTTAATCGTAGCTTTATGATGTCTTTTCCCAAAGCTGAGTAGCAATAGGTGCCGCATTCCGGAATACGCATAGAAGGAAGCTCCATCAGCCATTTGTCCTTTTCGACGATAGAAAGGCTGTCTTTCTCCAAGCAAACCACATATTTGTCAGAAAGCCAATGTCTGCTCGTTTCAGAGCAGGCGTTGATTTCCTCAATTTGTTGACGGTTGAAACCCTTATTATATAATATGTGCCACAGAATCAGTTTGCCATGACCAGTGTTTTTGATAGCAGAGAACTTATAGCTACCTCCTTCAAGGCAAGAGTGAATGATAGAATCCATCTGTTGGTCAGCGAATTCTTTTACTTCTGTTAGGATGTCTGCGGCACGTGCGATGTTAGCTTTGGCTTCAGAATTGATTTTTTCCATCAGAGGTATGATGTCCAATCTTAGCTGGTTGCGTTGTGCTTCTCTTTCGAGGTTTGTGCTGTCGATGACGTAGTCCTGATGCTGGTGAAGCAAGTAGTCAAGAATATCTTGGTGACTAATGCCAAGAAAAGGCCGGACTATACGCCCGTTTTGGGGTCTCATCCCTGTTAGTCCCCTTAACCCTGTTCCACGAATGAGATTAAGTAACACTGTCTCCACTTGATCATCACGATGATGAGCCACACAAATGGCATCGGCTTGAATGTCTTTACGCAACAGCTCAAAATAGTGATAACGCAATTCTCGAGCGGCCATTTCTATCGATTGGTGATGCAGCTCGGCATAAGCTTTGGTGTCAAAGTGAATACGGTGAAGCGGAGTATGGTATTTCTTACATAGTTCGACGCAGAAGCCCTCATCGCGATCGCTTTCGGCTCCTCGCAGATGGAAGTTGCAATGAACTGCATCGACATGGTAACCCAAATCTTTGAGTGTCAGCATCAAAGCTACACTATCCGGACCTCCCGAAAGCGCCACAAGATAAAAGCCGTTGTGAGACAACAACTCATAACGGCTTATATAATTCTCGATGAAATCGGTAAAACAATTATCTTTTCTCATGTTAATACGTGTCTATTCCACATACAAAACCAGCCCCTTCAGATACTCACCTTCGGGATGATAGATGTTGATAGGATGGTCAGCGGGTTGATGAAGTTGGTGCAGGATACGTACTTTGCGACCCGACTGTACTGCCGCGGTAAAGACGGCATTCCGGAAATTCTCTTTCGTCACAGCCTGCGAACAACTGAAAGTGAAAAGGATGCCGCCATGCTTGATACGTTGCAAACCTTTGACGTTCAGCCTTGTATATCCCTTGAGCGCATTATGCAGCGCACTTCGATGCTTGGCAAAAGCAGGAGGGTCAAGGATGATCAGATCGTATTGATCATCATGCTCGTCAAGGTATTTAAAAGCATCGTCGCAGTAAGCTTCATGACGGGTATCGCCAGGGAAGTTGAGTTCTATATTCTCGTTTGTCAACTCAATGGCTTTAGCACTACTGTCCACAGAGTGAACCATCTTTGCACCGCCACGCATTGCATAGACAGAAAATCCGCCTGTGTAGCAGAACATGTTCAGGACGCGCTTACCCTTAGCGTAATGCTCCAATAGAGCTCGGTTTTCACGTTGATCCACAAAGAATCCTGTCTTCTGGCCACGCAACCAATCGACATGAAACTTCAGTCCGTTTTCAACAGCAATATTGTCATCGGTCTGTCCATAAATAAATCCGTTCTCCTGTCCAAGTTCTGCTTTGAACGGCAATGTCGTCTCGCTTTTATAATAAACATTCTTCACGCGATGCTGCATCACCTTCACCAACGCTTTGCAGATTTCTTTGCGGCAAACATGCATTCCAACACTATGAGCCTGCATCACGGCAGTCGAACCATAGCAGTCTATCACGAGTCCTGGAAGGTTATCACCCTCGCCATGAACCAAACGATAAGTATTGTTTTGAGGATTATCAGCGATGCCTACACTTTGACGCATGGTCAATGCGGAGAATAGCCGTTTTTCCCAGAATTCACCGTCGATCGTGATGTCGTGAAACGATAGCACTCTAACGGCAATGCTACCGATCTGATAGTGCCCGACAGCGATGAAATCGCCAGAAGCAGAGATCACCCTTACAAAATCACCTTCCGCAATGTCCTCGTCCATGTGATGGATTGCCCCAGAGAAGATCCATGGATGGAACCGTTCCAATGAACTTTCCTTGCCTTTCTTTAAGTATATATTCTTATACATGTCTATCGTCTTTAATTGTTTTTCTTGGTTTGCGAGTCCTCTTCTTAGAAGATCTCTCCCTTTTATTCACTGATGAACATTTATTTTCTTGATTTGTGTAGTCCATCAAATTTATATTTTCTTCAACTTCCTTTGTCTCAGCATCTTTACTTTTGTTAGCTGAATCGTTACTTTTGTTATTCACAGTTGGCTCCGGCTCCGGAACCACAATGAGATCATAGTCCTTGGTTTTGAGCAGCCTTTCCATTTCCTCATAAAGTAAGACACAAGTCCAAGCATCAATGGCAGCATACTGCTTCTGCTTATCATCAAGCTGTGGTGACTCCCAATTTGAAAGCCTTTGCCGTTTAGATATTTTTTTATGAAAGATATTGGCATAGAGTTTTTGCAGACTTAAGTCCTTTATACCCAACAGCGGAACTAAATCTTGCAGATCAATGAAGAGACCGGGGGTAAAGGCTTCCCTGTCTTGAAGCATGTGGATGTCATCATGCCAAGAAAGACCAATTTTTTTAACTGTTTTGTCCTCCAACAATCGCTTAATCGACGGGGTGATGCCAATGCGGTTGAGGCGGAACAAGAAACAAGTGTCATGTGTGGATACTTGGAGCAATGCTACGCGATGATGCTCTCCACGATGAAAGGCTGGCTTGGTTTCGGTGTCAACCCCAAGAATATTCATGGAGAGAAGATAATCCACTGCCTTATCAGCCTCACCCGGAGAGATGATCGTGATAATGCGTCCGGGGAAGGACACTTGCGGTAACTCAGAAATCTCTTTCTTGTCGAATTTACTGTATAACTTTTTCTTCATTGTGAACGTAGCAATGCTTATTGTTTACAAAATTATAAAAAAGAAGCGAGACGGCATTCATTAACTCCATATTTTTTTCAATGATTGTTCAAAAAATAAAAACTTGGAGCAGTTTTGTTTTGCCATTCCAGCAAAAAACACTAATTTTGCATATATCATCATCAATAGACAGAAAATGGCAAGAAAAAAATCTGAGCGCAAGCCAAAAACATTTGGCGAGGCGGTTGGCTTTCGACATATATTTGAGAGTGAGACGACTGATTTCTTTTTAGGGTTCATCCTTTTGGCATTATCCATTTACATGATTATTGCCATGGTTTCGTTTTTTTCAACGGGATCTGCCGATCAGAGTACTTTGGAGAATATGAGACCGGGAGAATGGCTGAACAATACGCATGTATTCATAAATACATGCGGTTCGGCAGGTGCTCTCTTGTCCTATTACCTCATCTCGGTGAACTTTGGCCTTCCTGCTTTTTTGATTCCTGCCTTTATCATTTTGGTAGGTTTAAAGCTAATGCACGTCCTTGAGGTGAACCTTTGGAAGTGGTTTCTGTGCCTGACCATCGTGATGGTTTGGTTGTCTGTTACCTTTTCCAAGTTCCTTACTCCTATCATGGGCGACAGCATCTTTAACCCTGGTGGACAGCATGGCGCTTTTGTTGTGGAACATTTAGAGAATGTTGTCGGTGCTCCGGGATTGACAGCGATTCTTCTGATTGTTGCCGTCAGCTTCTTGACTTATCTCACTTCTGAGACAATCACAGTGATCAGAAAGGCGATGAATCCGCTGAAATATGTGACTAAGAAAGTGAAATTCACTGTCACCAACCGAAATGTGAACGGAAATGAGGAGGAAGGCGCAAACAATGACGAGTACCAAGTAGACGCTGCTGCAAGTGAAGCCTCTGATAATGAGATTGATAATGAGACTGATAATAAAGACGAGGGCACTCAAAACAACTCTGGTAATGTTGTTGATTTGACTGACATGTCTCAGTTCAGTCCTAAACCGGTACAAGCTCCTATATCTGTTGAACCCCATGTTACCAACGCAGAACAAGTGAGCCCAGAAAAGATCGACAGCGTGGTGGTGAAAAATGGTGAGGAAGAAAAAGCCAGCAGCGGTCAGGTTGGTGAGCATTACGACCTTAACACGCCTATCAATCCATGGGAACCATTCGTTCACTATAAATTTCCGTCGTGCGATCTGCTGAAGAAATACTCCAGTCGACCAGTCATTGACATGGATGAGATCAAGGCCAACAATGCCCGCATCGTGGAGGTGCTCAACAGCTTTGGCGTTCAAATTAGCAAGATCAACGCTACCGTTGGCCCTACAGTCACGCTCTATGAGATTACACCGGCCGAAGGGGTGAGAATCAGCAAGATCCGTGGCCTTGAGGCCGACATCGCGCTGAGCTTGGCAGCTCTTGGCATCCGAATCATCGCACCTATCCCTGGTAAAGGAACGATTGGTATTGAGGTGCCAAACAAAAATCCTCAGATCGTCTCGATGGAGAGCGTATTGAACACCAAGAAATTCCAAACGACGAAGATGGCACTGCCGATGGCACTTGGCAAGACTATTACCAATGAGGTGTATATGGTTGATTTGGCTAAACTACCTCACCTGCTTGTCGCTGGTGCGACGGGACAGGGTAAATCTGTTGGTCTCAATGCAATCATCACCTCCCTTTTATATAAGAAACACCCCAATGAACTGAAGTTCGTCTTGGTGGATCCAAAAAAGGTGGAATTTAGCATCTATAATAAGATTGCTCCGCATTATATGGCTGCACTGCCAGAGAATGAGGATGAACCCATCATCACAGACGTTCAAAGAGTAGTCCGAACACTCAACTCTCTTTGCAAGCTTATGGACCATCGCTATGATTTGCTGAAACGGGCCGGCGTGAAGAAGATCACGGAATACAACGACAAGTTCATCCATCATCGGCTCTCCCTCACCGACGGACACGAGTATATGCCTTATATCGTGGTTATCATCGACGAGTTTGGTGATTTGATTATGACGGCCGGAAAAGAGATCGAGTTACCTATTGCACGTATTGCCCAGTTGGCTCGTGCGGTTGGCATTCACATGATCATCGCCACCCAGCGCCCGACGACCAAGATCATCACCGGTAACATCAAAGCCAACTTCCCTGGTCGTATGGCCTTTCGCGTAGCTTCTCAGATCGACTCCCGTACGATTCTTGACCGCACTGGTGCTGATCAGCTGGTAGGAAAAGGTGATATGCTGTTTCTTTCTGGTGGTGATCCAGTGCGTGTGCAGTGCGCGTTCATTGATACTCCTGAGATCGAAGCGGTAAATGATTTCATCGCCGATCAGCCCGGACCACTTGATCCTATGGAGTTGCCGGAGCCCGACGATCCTAATGCCGCTTCCGGTGAACCGGGAGTTAGCGGTGCCGATGTCCGCTCCTTGGATCCTTATTTCGATGAGGCCGCGAAAGCAATAGTTCTCACGCAGCAGGGTTCTACCAGCATGATCCAGCGCCGGTTCTCAATCGGATACAACCGTGCCGGACGTCTGATGGATCAGTTGCAAAAGGCAGGTATCGTGGGCGAGGCGCAAGGCTCTAAACCACGTGAAGTGCTCATAGCCGACGAGAACAGCCTCGTACAGCGTTTGCAGCAGATTCACAACGGATAAACCACTGAATACTCGACAACGGCAGTCTTAGCTGTAATGTCCTCTGTCATCTGATAAAAGACATAGGTTTTTGATATTGAATTATAAAAATATATACGGCATGAAGAAATTATTATTCATTACGTTATTGATGGCGTTGAGCCTCGGTGCTTTCGCTCAGAATGCTGCGCAGGCTCGTAAAGTACTCGACCGTACTGCCGCCTTGGTAGGACGAAAAGGTGGTGCTTCGGCCAACTTCTCCATCTCCAGTCCGAAGATTGGTAAGACCTCTGGTTCCATTGCTATCAAAGGTAGCATGTTTTATGCCCAAACGCCGAAAGCCATTGTATGGTATAATGGCAAGACCCAGTGGACTCTGATGAAAAAGACCAACGAGGTGAATGTCACCACGCCGACAGAGGCTCAGCGCATGCGCATGAATCCCTATGCGTTCATCACCATGTATAAGCAAGGCTATAAGATGGGAATGACGAAGAAAGGCGCCAATTATGTGATTCATCTCACAGCTACCAATCGCCAGCGCTCAGTCAGTGAAATGTATCTGACAGTCAACGCCCGCACCTACCAGCCTTCTGTGGTGAAGATGCGTGAGGGAAACACTTGGTCAACAATCACCATTTCCAACTTCAAGGCAAAGAATCTGCCGACGAGCATGTTCACTTTCCATGCAAAGGATTTCCCCAAGGCAGAGGTCATTGACCTTAGATAGTACAAGTATTGGTCAGAAGCGACAGTAGCTTGCAGACCATACATTATTAAATCATTAGAGTGATGATTCCACCCCGTCAATTTCTATTTTATTATCGTCTGCTCAGCCATCATCGTTGGTTGGCTGAGCGGCGTTCCCCCTTGTTCGCTTCCAACCGCGCTGCCAAGTGGACGATGGCTGTGTCGGGACTATTGTTGGCTGCTTATCTCGTCTTTATTGCTGTGCTCTTGGCACTCTCTGTAAGAGACGAGAGAGGACACACTGCCCTGGAGTTCTTTATGGGTATATCGGTTTTTGTGCTGATTGCTGATTTCCTTGGCCGTTTCTTTTTGCAGAACACCCCTTCCCATTTAGTAAAGCCCTACGTGTTGTTACCCATTCCCACACACGTCCTCATCGACAGCTTTGTTCTCCGGTCGCTATTTTCACCCGCTTGTGTCATTTGGCTTTTTCTCTTCTTGCCCTACTGTCTGATGGCAGTAGTCTTTCCCTACGGTCTTGCGCCTGCCCTGTCCTTTCTCTTGCTATGGTGGATCCTCATTATGGTTGACAGCCAGTGGTATGCGATCGTCAGAGCTTTGGTCATCGAGAATATGCTATGGTGGCTTCTGCCTATTGCGGTTGGGCTTCTGCTTTTCCTGCCCTGGCTGTTAAGTGGCAATATCGATCACATGATGGAATCCTACGCTTCCGTGGGTAGTCTGCTCGATGAAGGGAGCCTCCTACCCCACCTTGCTGCTTTGGCTTTGCTAATACTACTGATTGTGGTCAATGCCAAAATCCAGTATCATGCTGTTTGGACAGAACTGACAAAGCAAAAGTGTCAGTCCTTCCATATGCTGCCAGGACTTTCCGCACTCAGTAAATATGGTTTGGTGGGAGAATACCTCAAGTTGGAATTCAAATCACTTCTTCGCAATAAAGGACCAAGAAAGTTGTTTCTTTCTGCGTCAGTCATTGTGGTTTTTATCAGTTTATTGATCACCGTATCAACCGTTTATGACGATGCGTTCATGACCAACTTTTGGTGCATCTATGATTTCATTGTTTACGGTGGTATGCTTCTTACGCGGACAATGTCCTATGAGCGCAACTATATCTCCTGCTTGATAGTGCATAAAGAGAGTCTGCTCAGCCTGCTGACTGCCAAATACTATTTTGCATGTCTGTTGATGGTGGTACCGTTTGTGATGATGTTGCCCATGGTCATCATCGGCAAATGGTCTTTACTGATGGTCGTTTCCTACGCCGTGTTTACAGCCGGCGTGCAGTATTTTCTCTTGATGCAGATTGCTGTCTACAACAAGCAGCGACTCCCTCTTAACGAGAAATTTATCGGCTACACCAACTCCAACTACGTGACGATGCTTCTGATGATTTTAGCCTTCGTCATTCCTATGTTTCTCATCAATGTCCTACAGAACGCCTTGACAGAGCGAGTTTCGTGGTGCGTGATGATGGCCATAGGGTGTGGCTTTATAGCTACTCATCATCTATGGATCAAAAACATTTATAACAGAATCATGAAGAACAAATACAGTCTCATGGAAGTAGCAGACACGTAATGTTCTTCGACTGAAATCAAGAAGTAAATATGAAAACACGATACAGATTACCCGCTGAGTGGGAGCCGCAAGATGCCATTCAACTTACCTGGCCCGATGCAACAACCGATTGGCAGCCCTATCTCAAGGATATTATCTCGACTTATATAGAGCTCGTAAAGGTCATCACCAAATACGAGCGTGTTGTCATCGCAGCCTCAGATGCCGCTGAGACTCGGTCTCTGCTTCAAAGCCATCTGAGCGAGCCGGCATTAACACGTGTGAGTGTCTATCAGTGCAGCATCAACGATACGTGGGCACGTGATCACGGACCTATTACCTTGATTGCTTCTGACGCAACAAAAAGAAACAGGATCCTGGACTTCAAGTTCAATGGCTGGGGTGAGAAATTCCGTTGGGAGAATGACAACATGATCACCTGGCAGCTGTATGGCCAACAAGTCTTTGACTGTGGTTGGGACGATAATACCGACTTTGTATTGGAGGGTGGCTCAATAGAAAGCGACGGCATGGGCACAATCCTCACCAGCAGTCAATGTCTGTTGGCTCCTCACCGCAATCAACCACTCACCAAGGAAGACATTGAGATGCAACTGCAAAAACGGTTGTGTGCTAAACGCATTCTTTGGGTAGATCATGGCAACCTGAAGGGCGACGATACTGACGGACATATCGACACGATTGTGCGTATGGCTCCTGATCACACCTTATTATATATAGCGTGTGACGATCCACAAGACGAGCAATATGCAGATTTGAAGGCACTCGAAAATCAGTTGAAGACTTTGAGAGACGCTGATGAAAAGCCATTTCGGCTGATACCGCTGCCATCTCCGCGCCCCATCTATGACGGCGAGGAACGGCTACCGGCCACTTATGCCAATTTTGTGATTATCAATGGGGCTGTCATTGTTCCCACTTATCAGCAGCCCAATCGTGACGCGGTTGCCCTTGCTACCATTGGTCAAGCATTCCCTGACTATGACATCATTGGCATTGATGCTTGCACCGTGATTCGACAGCATGGCTCATTGCACTGTCTGACGATGCAGTTACCAAAGGGAAGTCTGAAATAGGACAAAACTTACACATTACTGCTTAGGAGAAGTAGAAAAATCATAGAACTAATTCATACGAAGATGAAAACAGGAATCATACAACAGCACAATACAGCTGACAAGAGTGACAACATGAAGCGACTCGCAGAGAAAGTCAACGACTTAGCTCAAAAGGGTGCCAAACTCATCGTACTCCAGGAGCTTCACAATACGCTTTACTTCTGCCAAGAGGAGAAAGTTGACAACTTCGATTTGGCAGAGCCCATCCCCGGACCGTCGACGGCGTTCTTCGGTCAATTGGCGAAGGCCAACGGCGTAGTGATCGTCACCTCGCTCTTTGAGCGTCGCGCGCCAGGACTCTATCACAATACAGCTGTCGTGATGGAGACCGACGGCTCTATCGCTGGAATCTATCGCAAGATGCATATCCCCGATGATCCCGCCTACTATGAGAAGTTCTATTTCACCCCTGGTGACCTTGGCTTCCGTCCTATTAAGACCTCGATCGGTCTTTTGGGTGTCTTGGTTTGTTGGGACCAGTGGTATCCCGAGGCAGCACGACTGATGGCCATGCAGGGTGCCGACTTGCTCATCTATCCCACCGCCATTGGTTACGAATCCTCTGACACCAAGGAGGAGCAAGAGCGCCAGCGTGAGGCGTGGACAGTTGTACAGCGTGGACATGCCGTAGCCAACGGGCTGCCCGTCGTATCCGTCAATCGTGTGGGCTATGAGCCTGATCCATCAGGACTTACCCATGGCATACAGTTTTGGGGATCGAGCTTCGTAGCCGGTCCACAGGGCGAGTTGCTCTATCGTGCTTCCAATCAGGAAGAAGAGAGTCAGATCGTTGACGTGGATCTGCACCACAGCGAGCAGGTGCGCCGTTGGTGGCCTTTCTTCCGAGACCGGCGTATCGACGCTTATGGCGACATCACCAAGCGCTTCGGCATCTAATCGACATGTAATCATAGCCGTTTCACAACATTTTACATGGCATTGGTAGCTATATCGGTTAATTTTAGTAACTTTGCAGTCTGAGATAAAAGAAATACTTATTTGCACAAAATCCAATAAAGATAACTATGAGCAAACAAACAGAGAAAATTAAGGAGCTCGTCGAGAAGCGCGAGCAGGCTTGCTTGGGCGGTGGCCAGAAGGCAATTGACAAGCAGCATGCACGTGGCAAATACACAGCCCGTGAGCGCATCGACATGTTGGTAGACAATGGCAGCTTTGAAGAGTATGATATGTTCAAACTCCATCGTTGCCACAACTTCGGCATGGAAAAGAAGCAGTTCCTCGGCGATGGTGTCGTCGCAGGTTCTGCAACGATTGATGGCCGTTTGGTTTATGTCTATGCTCAGGACTTCACAGTCAATGGTGGCTCTTTGTCCGAGACAATGGCTCAGAAGATTTGCAAGGTGATGGATATGGCCATGACCAATGGCGCTCCTGTCATCTGCATGAACGACTCCGGTGGCGCACGTATTCAGGAGGGCATTTCCGCCTTGGCCGGATATGGTGAGATCTTCGAACGCAACATATTGGCTTCCGGTGTCATCCCGCAGATCAGTGCGATCATGGGTCCTTGCGCCGGTGGTGCCGTTTATTCTCCTGCTTTGACCGACTTCATCGTGATGACCGAAGGAACCAGCTATATGTTTCTGACAGGTCCGAAGGTGGTGAAGACCGTCACCGGTGAGGATATTGATGCTGAGCATCTGGGTGGTGCGAGCGTACATGCCGGAAAAAGCGGTGTGACCAGTTTCACAGCCAAGACAGAAGAAGAGGCCATGCAGCAGATTCGTACCCTGCTGAGCTATATCCCTTCCAACAACACCGAGGAGGCTCCATGCGTGGAGTGCACCGATCCTATCGACCGCAAGGAGGAGCTGCTCAACGACATTCTGCCCGACGATCCTAACAAGGCTTATGACATGTATAAGGTCATCAAGGCCATCACCGACAATGGTGATTTCTTTGAGGTGCAGCCTAAGTTTGCCAAGAATATCATCACTGGTTTTGCCCGCTTCAATGGTCAGAGCGTGGGTATCGTAGCCAATCAGCCAGCTGCCTACGCCGGTGTGCTCGACGTCAATGCCAGCCGCAAGGGTGCGCGCTTCGTGCGCTTCTGCGATGCCTTCAACATTCCTATCGTCAGTTTGGTGGATGTTCCGGGATTCCTTCCGGGGACAGGCCAGGAATACAACGCTGTCATCCTCCACGGTGCTCAGTTGCTCTTCGCTTACGGTGAGGCCACAGTGCCAAAGATCACCATCAACCTGCGCAAGAGCTATGGTGGTTCACACATCGTGATGGGTTGCAAGCAGCTTCGTGCAGACCTCAACTTCGCATGGCCTACTGCCGAGATCGCTGTGATGGGTGCCAGTGGTGCCGTTGCTGTGCTCTGTGGCAAGGAAGCCAAGAAGATCAAGGAAGAAGGTGGCGACGTCAAGGCTTTCTTGGCTGAGAAGGAAGACGAGTACACTGAGGCCTTCGCCAATCCTTATCAGGCAGCTCAGTTCGGCTATATCGACGATGTCATCGAGCCCCGCAACACCCGCTTCCGCATCTGCCGCGGCTTGGCCCAGCTGGCTCACAAGCGCCAGAATCTTCCCGCCAAGAAGCATGGCTGCATGCCGATGTAATCAAACTTTTCAATATAGCGAAGATGGATAAGAATATATATGCTGCCATTGCCATGGCACTCTATGAGTATCAGGGCAACAACGTTCATGACAAGGAGTCCGGCGTGATTACCATTCGTCCCAAGCATACGCTTTGGAATGCTAAGTTCTTGTCATTCACAGCTAAACCATAATTCAAAGACATGAAAGAATTTAAATATACCATAGACGGTAAGGTCTATAACGTAGAGATCGACAACGTTGACGAGGAGAAGGGCATGGCCCAGGTCAAGGTCAACGGCGAATCATTCGAAGTTGGCATGGAGAAGCCTGCTGAGCCTGAGAAGAAGAAGGTGGAGTTGGGTAAGCCCGCGGCTGCTGATGCTGCCGACGATCCCACTGCTGCTCCTGTTGGCAACACAGCCAATGCTATCAAGGCTCCGCTGCCGGGTACGATCACAGCCGTCAACGTCAAAGTTGGTGACGCGGTCAAAGCCGGTGAAGCCCTGCTGGTGCTCGAAGCCATGAAGATGGCCAACAACATCGAGGCCGAAAAAGACGGAACCGTGAAGGCCATATGTGTGAAGGTGGGTCAGAGCGTCATGGAGGACGATCCACTCGTTGTCGTCGACTAATTGATATTGTCGTTGAGAAGGCGGTTATCATTCAATCGATAACCACCGATCACCACATCAGTCATCAAAGAGAGCCGCTGAAGAGTGACTCTCTTTTTTCTCTTCTGCCTGTTTCACTTACTTATAAAACCTTATTGAAATCTTTCAGAAAGAAGCGTTTTGGCTCCCATATAGTGCTTAAAATGCGATCTAATACCCTTAATTGATGTAAAACCATCGTTTTTTATAGTATTTTTTCGTAACTTTGCACGGAATATATTATAGATTATTGCGTAATGGTCAAAAAGAAGGTTTTATTCATTAACCAAGAAATGGTTCCCTACGTTCCCACCTCTGAGATGGCGACGATGGGGCGCAACTTGCCACAGAAGATCCAAGAGAATGGATTCGAGATCCGTACTTTCATGCCAAAGTGGGGAAATATCAACGAGCGTCGGGGACAACTGCATGAGGTCATCCGGCTGTCAGGACTCAACTTGATTATTGATGACACCGACCATCCGCTGATCATCAAGGTAGCCAGCATCCCTGTTTCGCGTCTGCAGGTTTACTTCATCGACAATGAGGACTATTTCCAGCGCCGCCGCACCATGACCGAGGACGAGAGCGGTGAGGAGTTTACCGACAACGGTGAGCGTGCGATCTTCTTTGCACGTGGTGTCTTAGAGACTGTCAAGAAGCTGCGCTGGCCCCCGGATATTATCCAATGCCAAGGCTGGATGGCTGGTGTCGTGCCTTTGTATATCAAGACAGCATATCACGACGATCCCTCCTTCGCTAATGCCAAGGTGGTGACATCGCTTTTCAACATGAACTTCAAAAAGCCTTTCGGCACTAATTTCAAGCAGTGCGTGGAATTCCGCAATGCCACTCCCGACCTGCTCGAACCCTATGCCGACCACTTCGACTACACCGAATTGGGTAAGCTCGCTATTGACTACAGTGATGGTGTCGTGGAGGCAGGAAAAGAGGCCAGCAAAGTCTTGCTGCAGTATGCCAAGGATAAGCAAAAGCCCATTCTCAACTATCCAGGCGATGACTATGTACAAGCTTACAAGACTTTTTACAACAATATCTTAGGAATATAATTTTCTCATGAAAATACAGTATTTAGTTGCGCTCTTCACAGCTGCTGTTGCTTTCGCAGCCTGCGACGATACGACGGATACTATTGGCTCCTCGCTCTCCAATCTCACGGATGCTGTGGAGGTCGGTACCGCGTCGTTCGACATTTCCAGCAACTCCATAATGGCCGATTCGGTCTTGTCAAACTCGCTGACGGGTTATATTGGTAAGGTGCGAGACCCTGAGACCGGTGCATATATCACCAGTGATTTCATGGCTCAGTTCACTTGCCTTGAGAACTACAAGTTCCCCGACAAAAGCAATCTCTATGGTCGTAATGCCCAAGGCAAACTTGAGGCAGGGCTCGTTAACGCAGACTCCTGCGAACTTCGCTTGTTCTATAAAAACTTCTACGGCGACTCTACCCGCACCATGAAGCTGAAGGCGATGGAGATGGGTCAGACAATGAACGAGGATCGCAGCTACTATAGCAATTTCGATCCTTTGGAGCAAGGATTGGTGAGAAAAAACGGTGCCCAAGCTACGAAGGTATATAGTCTCATCGACTACAACTTGACCAAGAATGTCAGAGACAGCAGCAAATATACACCGTATATCACAATTAAGTTCAACCAGCCTTACACCGACAAGAACGGCAAGGTATACAGCAACTACGGTACCTACGTGCTGGAGACTTACTATGAGCATCCTGAATATTTCAAGAATGCTTACACCTTCCGCAATCATGTGGTGCCCGGATTCTTCTTCAAGAATGTAGGTGGATTGGGTAATATGGCCTATATCAGTGACTCACAGCTCAATGTCTACTACCATGAGAAGGATCAGTACACAGAAACTGACTCCGTCAACGGTGAGGCTGTCACTGTGAAGAAAGATACCATCTTCCAAAATGTGACCTCTTTCTGGGGCACTGAAGAAGTGTTGCAGACCACAACGATCACGAACGACAAATCGACGCTCGAGAAATTAGTGGCTGATCAGAGTTGCACTTATCTGAAGACTCCTGCCGGTATCTACACCGAGATGACATTGCCTGTCGACGACATCACCAAGGGTCACGAAAGCGACATCATCACCTCTGCGCAGCTCGTGGTGCCAAGACTGAACAACACCTCCACCAGCGAATATGCCTTTGACGCTCCGAGGAAGGTGCTGCTCATTCCGAAAGACTCCATCCGCAGCTTCTTTGAGAACAACGAGATCGACAACAACAAGACCTCGTATGTAGCATCATGGACAAACAGCAGTGACAACAGCTATATCTACTCCAACATTGCTTCTTTGGTCACAGCGATGAAAAATGTGGATAAAGCGAAACGCAGTAGCAACTGGAACAAGATCGTTCTGATACCCGTTGAGGTGAGCACCACAAGCACTTATTCCAGCTACACGGGTCAGACCTCCACTATCACGACAAAAGTTGCCAACGATATGTCGCTAACCAGCACGCGACTGGCTAAGGGTACAAGTCAGAACAGCCCCATCAAGTTGAGTGTAATCTATTCAAGATTCAAATAAATCTTGGTAGTATTCATAAAAATAAAGATGGCGGAAGTCCTTCATAGGGATTTCCGCCATTATTTATATCAGAAAGTGAATTTACCAGTTTGACTCCTAAATTTTTATTCTTGTCTTTATTTCAGTCGTGCTATGTAGTCAAAAAGCATTTGCGTAATGGCTTTTCCTCGTTGCTCATACAGTGATGATGAGCCTTTGGATTTGACGACAGCCTTGCGATTGAAATCATAGATCATCGCGCCATGATCGTCAATCAGTCCAAAGCCATCGTTCATCATGAAGAACGCATAGTGAGGCTCCTTTGGGTCGAGCAAGTCCTTGCTGAACGGAAACATGCTGTGGTCATAGCCCAGTTGGCCCAAGAGTGTGGCAGTAATGTCCTGCTGAGAGCCATAGGTGTCAATGACTCTCTTTGTGGAAGACAGGGCGCCACCCGTCCAAAGCATCGGCACATGGAAACGCCAAAACGAGAAATTGTCGATATCGTCGGGCCATGCGCCAAGATGGTCGGGTATCAGTACCACGAGGCTACGGTTCCACCGGTCAGTCTTTTTCAGCCATTCAACAAAGCGGCCGATGCAATCGTCGCTATAAGCGAAAGCGTTGAGCTTCTTATTGTTCAACCGGTGGAAAGGCACATCGAAGGGCTCGTGAGAGCTGGACGTCTGAATGACGCGGAAAGTGGGACGAGTGTTGTGACTTGCGCTGAGGTCTTTCTCTACACGCTGAAACACCAAGTGGTCGGGAACGCCCCATTTGCTGAGTCTGTCCGTCATTGGGAAGTCATGGGCCTCGGTAAGATTCATAAATCCCTGGTTGACAAGGAACGAGCGCATGTTGATGAAGTCCGCGTCACCACCATAATAGTAATGTGTCGCATAGCCATGCTTCACCAACTGCGCGGCCAATGAAGGCATCAGAGAGGTCTTGCGCGGGAACTTCATCAGACTGATTGTCGATGGTGCGGGCACTCCAAGCAAGTTTGACACGAGCCCTCGGTCGGTGCGGAAGCTGTTGGCATAGAAACGGGCGAACCATACGCCCTCATGCTTGATGCGGTTGAGCATGGGAGTGACATGCGGCACATGCATAATGGTGTCGGAGAAACTCTCCATGATGATCAGGTAAATATCGGGCTGAGCTGTCTCGCGGCGGATGAGGCTGAGATGTGTGCTGTCAGTGGCAAGAGACTGATTATAGTTCGCAAACACCTTGTGAGCCTGCCGGTCATCCATCAACCGGTATTCTTTGGCAAAATCGGTTTGGTGGGTAGCACTCTCCATAAAGGAGAAGAGCGGATTGACAGCCGCGTGGTTGAGTTCCTGATTCGAAGAGAAATAAGCCTGTCCCGTGTTCATCGTCGCTACGCTGACACCGCCACGGATGGGTAGAAAGAGAAAAAAACAGAAGAGCAGCATGAGCAGGCTCTGACGCCACGATGTGGTTTCTTGCCATGCAAAGCGACGGAAGAGAAGCGTGAAGAGGCGATAGACGCCCCAAGCCGTGAGGCCTATGGCAAGCAGTCCCAATAAAAGCTGCCACCACTCTGCGCTGGCCATAGCAGCCGCTGGAGATGATGTGACAAAGAAAATCGGAGTGGAGTCCAAGGGGAAGCGCCAATAGCCATAGAGGGATATATTGGAGACAAAGGCAAAAGAATAGCACATTGCGGCCAAAACAAAATAGACTTTTACAACAGCCTCTATAGTCTTAGACGGTCTACGGCTACGGATAATAGGCAGGTTGCCAAGCAAAATGAGCAGGGCTGGCAACACCGAAAGATATCCCGACATGCTGAAATCCAAAGGCAAACCATGCCAAATCACGGGTATCAGATGGCTGAATCCCCCATAAAAAAGTAAGAAAAACGGCTTCTGTGCTACGAAAAGTAGTGTCCACAGAAGGAAGATCAAAACTAATAAAACTGCAATTTTACCCGATTTCATCGATATTTTTTATTCAGGCCACAATGTCGTGGTGCCTGATTTTGTCAGTTCAAACCATGGCTCTTCGTCGCGGAGCGAGATGTCGTCATACTCAAAAGGCACCACCACCGAGTCGCCTCCGTCAGGCAGCACGAGCCCCATCTTTCCATCCTTTTCGGCTATAATTGGCATCATCGTCATGTCGTCGACATAGACATAGGGCGTGCGCAGGAAATCGTAGTGAGCCCCCAACAGCACATTGCCTTCGTGGTCCTTGATACCGTATTTTCCGTTCTGCTCAAACACCTGGTGATAGCGGATATACTTGCTTTTCATGCGCTCGACATAGAACTTTATGGTCTTCTCGTCGGCAATCATACTGCGAAAATAGGGATAGGAGTCGCAATAGTTGGCAATGGCTCTGGCCAGAAGCATTCTCCAGTCGAGAGACATGATCACCTTGCGGTTCAAGTCGATATAGCGTGCAATAGCATCCTCACGCTTCGGAATATCAAGCTGTTGCAAGCGTGCCTCAAACTTCTCCATCATGGTCAGCGAGCCATGCATAGCCTTGATATAGCGATGGATCTGTCGACCCATCTCTGCGCAGAAAAACTTATCGATCTGGCGTACTTCTATTTCGTCTCTAAAGATTCCTTCCATAGTTGTTCTTGTTAGATTTAATTCTCTCGTGAGATCGCCCTCAGAGATGCAAGATTTGTATATCGGTTGCAAATGTACAAATATTATTTCAAATAAAACAAGGATTGGACTATATTTCTTAGAAGAGACGGATTGTTTTTTGAGACCGGCATTCATCCGCAGACGAAGTAATCTGATGAATTGAAGTCAGCCTGATCATCTTCCGATACTGGTATCGGCTTTTGTGGCGGTGTGGCGGTGTGGCGCAAGCAGCCTCACGGGGTAAAGCTAAAAAGGGCAAGGGGGTAAGACTTGAAATGATAGCTCTGCGCCTTGCATGAGACAATTACGCCCCTCACAGACTATGAATATAGAAAAATGATGTTTACGCTGCGTTGTTAACAGATTTTAATCGTAATAAAACGCTGAGATTTGGATATGGAGAGATTGTGCCGTAACTTTGCACCGAGAATCAAAAACGGCGCAAATCATATACTCAATCATATACTCATCATATACTCATCATATACTCAATCATATACTCAATCATATACTCAATCATATACTCAATCATATACTCAATCATATACTCATCATGTACTCACCAAGTACTCATCATATATTCAGGATGTCAGCCGGAGTGGCGGCAAAGGTGGTGGCACCGTGATCGATGAGAAAGGGCTTATCGCGAAACCCCCACAGGACACTGATGCAGGGCATGCCACAGTTCTTCGCCGTGTCGATGTCGACGTCGCTGTCACCGATGTAAACTGCAGTGGAGACGGGCTTATGGAGCTGGCGGAGCGCCTCCATCACAGTGTCGGGAGCCGGTTTCTTCTTGATGTCCTCTCGTTCGCCGATGGACACCGAGACATAGTCGGAGAAGAAGTGACGAACCAGTTGCTGCGTGGCAGCGTAGAACTTGTTGCTCACCACAGCCACAGCCTTATCATTGGCCCGCAGGGTGGCGAGCATCTCCATGATACCGGGATATGGAGCCGTGTGGTCGAGATTGTGGTGGAGGTAGTGCTGACGAAAGATGGCGTAAGCCTCTTCGAAGCGAGGATTGGCGAGTCCGTCGGGCACAGCACGCTCCATGAGCTTCTTCACCCCGTTGCCTACAAACATTCTCACCTCCTCAAGTGTACGGGGCGGCATATCACAGCTTTGGAGCGCATAGTTGCAGCTTTCCTTTAAGTCCCGTAATGATTCTATCAATGTTCCGTCTAAATCAAATATATAACTCTCGAATTTCATGTGTAATAGTGTTATCCCTATTGAAATAATCGTCATGGCAAACGAGTTCGCAATCGGTCCGCAGGTTGCCTCCATGCAGGATGAGCTGCTCCCCCCACTCCAGCCGCTTGAGTTTAGTCTGTCGGTTCTCGCCCTTTTCCCACTCCACGACATCGTGGGTCTCGTCGTTGACCACCACATACTTATATTCCAGCGGCAATCTGATGGCGTAGGCATTGATAGACAGCACCCAGTCGCCGTCGCCGATATAGTGCATGGGCAGCGGATGCCTCACATTCCATGCGCCCAAGGGGGCTTCGCTCCCGAGCAGAGCCACACGCTGATAGCTCTTGATATGCGGTGCCGAGACGCGAAACACGATGGATCGGTCGAAGAAGGGGATGTTTTTGAGATAAGCCAGCGGCCGCTTGGTCCAGCGAAACAGATAGTGCTGCAGCGACAGGTCGCGCCACTGGTCTTGGAAGATGTAGTTCTTTGAATCGTCGATGGCGTAGACGCGCGGTACGCCACTCCACTCTTTCCTGATGCATTTGCCATGATCATCCTCGACCTGATAGTGATACTCCACGTAAGAGATCGGGAAATGCGAGAACACCATGCTACTGGTCTCCACTGTCCACGTGCTGCCGTCGTCGGTATGCATGAGCAGGTTGTGGACACGATGATGCATCTCGGCGTTGTAGTAGGTCACGCAGAGGTGCATGGACTGTCCGAATGGAGCTTGGTATTCGATTTGGAATGACATCTTCATGTTTGCAAAGATAATCATTTTCATGATAACACATCTCTTTGCAGCGTGAAATTAATCATTTTTTTTCTCCACCACGATGTTATATCATAAAAGTTTTGCCATTTCAGCGTTTTGCAGTATCTTTGCACCGTCTTTTTAACAGATTAGTTACTATGACAAGAGAATTGAAAAAATACATCCTTCCGGCCGTGGCCTGCTTGGTCGTGCTGTTCGGAATCGGATATTATTACTTCTTCACGTCGTTTACCGGCCAAGGCAGCACCAAGTATGTCTATATCGACCAGGACGACAATTTCGACTCCTTATTAAATAAGGTGGAGCCCATCTCGCAGCGGCATTGCTATCATGCCTTCTGCGCACTGGCCCGCCACAGCAAGCTCACCACGCATGTGCGCACGGGCCGCTACGCCATCAAGCCGGGTATGGGAGCCTTGGTTGTCTTTCGTCATTTCAAAAACGGCATGCAGGAACCGTTGAGTCTTACGGTGCCCAGTGTCAGAACCATGCAGGACTTGGCTGGAGAGCTTGGAGATAAGCTCATGGTCGACAGCGCCACACTGGCCAAGGACTTCGCCGACGAAGCCTTCTGCAAACAATACGGCTATGATACAGCTAACATTGCCGCGCTGTTCATCCCCAACACCTATGACATCTATTGGAACATCTCGGTCGACGGACTGATGAAGCGCATGCAGAAAGAGAACCATCTCTTTTGGGATGACGACCGCATGGCCAAAGCCAACGCCTTGCGTCTCGACCCCATTCAGGTGACTACGCTGGCCAGCATCGTCGACGAGGAGACCGCCAACAATGGTGAGAAGCCAATGATCGCCGGTATGTACTACAACCGACTGATGCTGCGTGATGCCAAATATCCCGAGGGCATGCCGCTGCAGGCCGACCCGACGATCAAGTTCGCTTGGAAACAATTCGGACTCAAGCGCATCTACAACAACCTGCTCTCGATCAACAGCCCCTACAACACCTACCGCAATCCCGGACTGCCCCCAGGGCCCATCCGCATCCCCTCTGTGGCCGGTATCGACGCAGTGCTGAACATGAAGCATCACGACTATCTCTATATGTGCGCCAACGAGGACTTCAGCGGCACCCACCGCTTTGCAAGAACCTATGAAGAGCATCTGGCCAACGCCAAGCGCTATGCCGCCGCCCTCAACAGCAAAGGCATCAAATAAGCAACAGACAGGAATATGACAACCTAATATCCGCACCACAAAAGTCTTTAGCATTTTATAACGTCCTGAGCAACAAAAAGTTGCTCAGGATTTGGCCATGTCAAAAAAATCACTTAACTTAGTGGTGCAAAAACAAATTAGCAATTCTTCAACACGGCATGGCAAAAATACAAATAAAAAGTGAGAAACTGACTCCATTCGGAGGAATTTTTCATATTATGGAGCTTTTTGAGCGTCACCTTTCGCACATCATCGATAAAACCCTCGGAAAGAGGTCTGTGTCTATTGGGTACGATTACAGCGAGATTATACGTTCTCTGATGTGCGTGTATTTCTGTGGCGGCTCTTGTATTGAGGACGTTTCCAAGCATCTTATAGAACATCTGAGTCTGCACCCTCAATTGCGCACTTGCAGTTCTGACACCATCCTGCGTATGATGAAAGAGCTTTCATGCGACAACATCACTTATACATCTGATAGTGGAAAGGATTATGATTTCAATACTTGTGATAAGGTGAACGAATTGCTTGTCAACGCGCTTGTTGCCACGGGACAGCTTGAGGCGGGCAGGGAGTATGACCTTGATTTTGACCATGAGTTCCTAGAGGCGGAGAAGTATGATGCGAAGATGACCTATAAACACTTCCTCGGATACAGTCCCGGCGTGGCAGTTATCGGCGACATGGTCGTTGGCATTGAGAATCGCGACGGAAATGCCAACGTAAGATTCCATCAGCAGGATACCCTCGAGCGTTTCTATACCAGACTCGAGGATAAGGGCATAACAATAAACCGTTCCCGTATGGACTGTGGCTCATGCTCAGAGGAGATAGTCAAGACCGTTTCTAAGCATTGCAAACTTTACTATATTCGTGCAAACCGTTGTCAGTCAATATACAACGATATATTCGCATTGAGGGGATGGAAACACGTGGAGATAAACGGCATTGAATACGAACTAAACTCCATTATCGCCGAGAAATGGAAAGGTGTAGCATGCCGCCTCGTTATACAAAGGCAGAAACGTCCTGGTGGAGAACAGGATATTTGGGAAGGCGAATATACCTATCGCTGCATCATGACAAATGACTACACGTCAACTCCAGAGGAAATTGTGGAATTTTACAATAAGCGTGGTGCCAAGGAACGAATCTTCGATGACTTGAACAACAGTTTTGGATGGAACAGACTACCCAAGTCCTTTATGAATGAGAACACAGTTTTCTTGCTCATCACGGCCCTGATACGCAATTTCTATCAGTTTCTTATGAAGGCCAAGGAACTGAAATCATTCGGCCTTAAACCCACGAGCAGAATGAAGGACTTCACTTTCAAGTTCATCTCCGTGCCTGCAAAGTGGATAAAGACGGCAAGACAGTATATACTAAACATCTACACCGAGCAGAATGCGTATGCGACTGTCTTCGAATCTGATTTCGGTTAATAAAAGCCTACATGCTGAATTTTATAGCGGTGAGCTCCTACACGCTTTGTGGGGTAAGGGGGTGTTGTATACCAAAAGATGTCCATTAAAGGAGTTGGGGCCGTTTCTAACTACAGATCACACTAACAAATGGATTTTGTGTCATAATTGGCATTGTCGACTCTTCTTGCGGATTTTAGGGACAATAGAAGAAGACGGCTCGCAAGGGCCGTCTTTTTTATGACGCCTCAGCAATGTTTGGACGATGGGAAAACGGTGAAGAGAGAATCAAAAGGGTATATATAAACAATGGCACCCGCTTCACAGCGAGTGCCATCAATCCTCAATAGGTATTAGTCTTTCTCTAAGGTAAAAAGATTGTATTCAGGATAACGAGTGCAAAGTTAATCCTTTTTATTGATATTTGCAAATGTTTTTTTGTTTTTATCTCGATAAATTTTATTTCGAGTAATGGAAATCTATAGAAAATGATTATCTTTGCACCAAGAAAAAAGTATCATTGTAATTATGGAAAAGAGTAAGACTGAGAACAGCGAAGAGAAGCATAGCTTGAGTTTCGTGGAGCAATTCGTCAAGGAGGATTTGGCCAATGGTAAAAACGGAGGACGCATACAGACACGCTTTCCCCCAGAGCCCAACGGCTATCTGCATATCGGACATGCCAAAGCCATCTGCATGGACTTCGGTGTGGCTGAGGAGTTCAATGGCGTCTGCAACCTGCGGTTTGACGACACCAACCCCTCGAAAGAGAACACGGAGTATGTGGAAAATATTCTCAACGATATCAAGTGGCTCGGCTTCCACTGGGGACACATCTATTATGCCTCGGATTATTTCCAGAAGCTTTGGGATTTCGCCATTTGGATGATCAAGCAAGGACATGCCTATGTCGACGAGCAAACCGCTGAGCAGATTGCCGAGCAGAAGGGCACGCCGACCACACCGGGTGTTGCCAGTCCTTATCGCGACCGCCCCGTGGAGGAAAACCTGCGTCTGTTCCAGCAGATGAATACACCCGAGGCCGTCGAGGGATCTATGGTGCTCAGAGCCAAGCTCGACATGGCTAACCCGAACATGCACTTCCGTGATCCGATCATGTATCGTATCATTCAGATCCCACACCACCGCACCGGTACCAAGTGGCACTGCTATCCGATGTATGACTTCGCCCACGGACAGAGCGACTATTTCGAGGGGGTCACCCACTCCATCTGTACGCTGGAGTTTGTGCCCCACCGCCCGCTCTACGACAAGTTCATCGACTTCCTCAAAGAGTATGATGGTACCGTTGCAAAGGGACTCAACGACTTCCGCCCGCGTCAGATAGAGTTCAACCGACTCAACCTCACCTATACCGTGATGTCGAAGCGCAAGCTCCACACCCTTGTCGGCGAGCATCTCGTCAATGGTTGGGACGATCCCCGTATGCCGACACTCTGTGGCATGCGTCGTCGTGGCTATTCGCCTGAGTCGATCAAGAACTTCATCAAGTCGATCGGCTACACCAAGTTCGACGCTCTCAACGACATGGCTCTCTTGGAGGCCGCCGTCCGCGACGACCTTAACAAGCGCGCCACACGAGTCTCGGCCGTTCTTGATCCCGTGAAGCTGGTCATCACCAACTATCCCGAAGGACAGAGCGAGGAGATGGAGGCTGTCAACAATCCTGAGGACGAGCAGGCCAGTACACACACCATCACCTTCACCCGTAACCTGTGGATTGAGCGTGAGGACTTCATGGAGGATGCTCCGAAGAAGTTCTTCCGCATGACACCGGGCAGAGAGGTGCGCTTGAAGAATGCTTACATCGTGATGTGCACCGGATGCAAGAAAGACGCTGACGGCAACATCATCGAGATCGAGGCCACCTATGACCCCGACAGCAAGAGCGGAATGGCGGGTGCCAACCGTAAGGTCAAGGGCACACTCCACTGGGTGAGCGCAGACCACTGTGTCAAGGCTGAGGTCAGAGAGTATGACCGACTCTTCAGCGTGGAGAATCCATCCGCTGATGAGCGCGACTTCCACGAGCTGCTGAATCCAAACTCTCTGCACGTTCATGACAACTGCTATGTCGAGGACTATGCCGCCAAGATGAAGCCGGGACAGTATCTCCAGTTCCAGCGCATCGGATACTTCATGGCTGACCCCGACGGCACTGAGGTTGCACCGGTCTACAACAAGACCGTGGGACTCAAGGACACCTGGGCCAAACAGAGTAAGAAATAACCAAAGAAGGAATATACACGATTGAGCGATAATTTCTATCGAAGCAGAGAGTTCAAGGAGATGCTCCGAAAGTTTGAGGCTGCCCGCAGCAAGGGCAACTTTCCCTTCATGGATGCTGACGACTTGACCGATATTGCTGAATATTATTTTTATCACGGGAGGACGCAAGAGTCTTTGGAGACAATCGACAAAACCATCGATATGTTTCCGGGATCCTTGCATCCTTTAGCTTTCCGCGCCCGCTACGCCATTCTTGTCAATGGCAATGCGCAGGAGGCTTTTGCCTATGCCCATCAGATCAGCGACAAGGAGGATCTGGACTATTTCTACACCATCGCGGAGATTCTCATCGCTGACGGCAAGGTGCAGGAGGCCGAGAAATATTTGGAGGAGAAAGAGGCTGAGGTCGACGAAGACGATCTCGAGGACTACTATCTCGATGTCGCCACGCTCTTTGCTGACTATTCCTGTATCAAGCAGACCAAATACTGGCTTGCCAAAAGTTCTGACACCGATTCGTTGGACTATAAAGAGCTGCAGGGGCGCATTGCCATGGAGCAAGGCGACTTCCGGCGCAGTGAGCACATCTTCAACCATCTTATCGACGAGGATCCCTATGCCAACGGCTATTGGAATCAACTCGCCTCACTGCAGTTTGCCCAGCACCATCTGCAGGCCAGTATTGAGAGCAGCGACTTCTCGCTGGCCATCGACCCCGACGATTTCGACGCAGTGCTCAATAAGGCCAACGGACTCGTGCAGTTGGGCAACTACGACGAAGCGCTGAAATACTATCAGCGCTTCAAGACGCTGCAGCCGCTCAACGAAGCCGGGGACATGGGTATGGCGACGGTCTATATAGCTCAGAACGACCGCAAGAAAGCGATTGAGGCACTCAGCAAAGCCGAACAACTGTGTCCGCCGCAGAGCATCAACCGCATAGAAATCCTACGGCAGAAATTCAATCTGCTCTCCAGCGACGGCAAATATGCTGAAGCGCTGCAATGCCTTGAAAAGATCAAAGAAAGCCAAGGGGCGACCCAAGCCGAATTGGATGTCATGCGTGGATTCCTTTTTCTGAAACAAAATCAGGTAAGTGCTGCCATGCGGTGCTTCGGTCAAGCGCTGTCCTCAGCCGATGACAACCTCGACCAAGTCACCATGCTCGTGGCCTACGCTGCCTATGAATGCGGATACATCCGCTATGCCCGTGAGCAATATCTCAAAATCGTGGACCATGTCGACAAAGGATCGTGGTCCGGCGGTTGGGCGTTTATCACGCTGTGCGACCATGAGCTGGGCGACCGCCAGGCTTTTCTCGCTGATTTGAAACGCACCGTGGAGCTTGATCCCGAGGCTGCTACCTCGTTTCTTGCTACCATGTTTCCGCAAGAATTGAGCGCTGTCGACTATTACGCTTATGCCCTGCAGCATCCTCGGATGGGCGCAGTGCCGTATGAAGAACTGAAAGACTGACGAAAATAACGATTGACAAATACATAACGCAAGAAACGACATTATGAATTTTTTATCTTCGCTTCTCGGAAACCTCAACTATGGGACGGTTTTCCTGCTGATGTTGCTTGAGAGTACGGTCATTCCGGTGCCGTCTGAGTTGGTGGTTGCCCCCGCTGCCTACCACTCAGCTGCCGGTAATCTCGACATTTGGCTTGTCATTCTCTTCGCGACTATAGGAGCAGACTGCGGTGCCACAATCAACTATCTGGCAGGCTATTATCTTGGCCGCCCAATCATCTATCGCTTCGCCAACAGCCGTTGGGGTCACTTCTGTATGCTGAATCAGAAAAAGGTGGAGAAGAGTGAAAACTATTTCAATGATCATGGTATGGTGGCTACCATCACCGGCCGGCTCATCCCCGGCATCCGCCATCTCATCTCCATTCCTGCAGGACTCTCCAAAATGACATTTTGGAAATTTATTCTCTATACGACCTTGGGAGCCGGCTGTTGGAATTGCATTCTTGCTGCGCTCGGATGGTATCTCCACACGATGGTTCCGGAAGAGATGCTCAACGATAAGATCATGGAATACGGCGAATACATTAAGGTGGTCATCTGCTCCCTTGCTGCTGTAGCCCTCATCTATTTCCTCGCAAAGAGCCTGATCAAGCGGAGAAAGAAAATCGAAACAGAAGATTAGGCGATACGGTACTTGTGGCTTCACAAGGTGGATACGAAAAAGCCATGAATGACACACCATATTATATATGGGAGTCATTCATGGCTTTTTCTATAGTCCATAAATTATTTATCCGTCACCTTTCTGTGCTCTTACTCTGCTGAGCGTCTCCGGTGTCATCTGCAGATAGCTGGCGATATACACCAACGGCGCACGCAACACCACCTGAGGCTTCAGTTTGCAAAGTTTCTGATAGCGGCTCTGAGCTGACTCGAAGCGCACCAAGTCAGCATGAACCTGCGAGATGATCAGACTCTCTTCAAGGATCTTACGGTAGAGAATCTGAATGTTGACATTGTGAAGGGCAACTTGCTCCAGTCTGCGTTTCGGCAGACAATAGATTATACAGGGCTCCAAAGCTTCCACCTGCAGATGAGTGGGCTCTTCACGGAACAGACTCTCGATGCACATGAAGATCTCGCCATCCGAACCAATGTGCTCCGTCAGCTCTTTGTCATTCTTGAAATAGAACTGACGCACCAGTCCTCGGTCGATGTAGCTGATGTCCTCGCAAATATCTCCTTCACGAAGGATCATCTCACCCTTCGCATATTTCTTCGGCACAATGATGCTCTCCAAGATGTCGAGCTCATCATGGGTCATCGTACTGTATTTTCTTGCCAATTCACGGGCGATATCCCGCGTTGTGTTATGATAATCTTTCATTTCTATTCCTCCTCTATTATTTTCTTAAACATAGGAGCTTTCCCTCTCTTAAACAAATTTTTCTATATTCTCTAATCAAGCTTCAGCACAGCCAAGAATGCCTTCTGCGGCACCTGCACGTTGCCAATCTGCTTCATGCGCTTCTTGCCTTTCTTCTGCTTCTCCAAGAGCTTACGCTTACGGCTGACATCACCACCATAGCACTTGGCGAGAACGTCTTTTCTGACTTGTTTCACCGTCTCTCGCGCAACTATTTTGGCACCGATGGCAGCTTGGATTGCAATGTCGAACTGCTGTCGCGGAATCAAGTCTTTAAGTTTCTCACACATCCTTCGGCCCAAAGTCACGGCATTGTCCTGATGGGTCAGCGTGGAGAGAGCGTCAACGGGCTCACCATTAAGAAGGATGTCGAGCTTGGCCAACTTCGACGGGCGATAGGAGTCGATGTGATAGTCAAACGACGCATAGCCTTTAGAGATCGACTTCAACTTGTCGTAGAAATCTATAACGATCTCACCCAACGGCAGCATGAAATGAAGTTCCACGCGGTTGCCAGAGACGTATTGCTGGTCGAGCAGCTCACCACGCTTGTCGAGACAGAGCCGCATAATAGGACCGATATATTCAGCTGCAGTGATGATGCTTGCCCGGATATAAGGCTCCTCGATGTGGTCGATGAGCGTCGGATCCGGGAGCCCGCTGGGGTTATGCACCTCCATCGCGTGGCCTTGCTTGTCGTAAACCATATACGAGACGTTGGGCACCGTGGTGATCACCTCCATGTTGAATTCTCGGTCGAGTCGCTCCTGCACGATTTCCATGTGGAGCAAGCCGAGGAAGCCGCAGCGGAAGCCAAAACCCAAAGCCTGAGAAGACTCCGGCATAAACGTCAGTGCGGCATCGTTGAGTTGCAGTTTCTCAAGCGATGCTCTGAGGTTCTCATACTCATTGGGATCAATCGGATAAACGCCGGCAAACACCATCGGCTTCACCTCTTGGAATCCCTCAATAGCCTTGTCGCAGGGCTCATCGACGTGGGTAATCGTTTCACCGACTTTCACCTCGGTAGCGTTCTTAATACCCGAGATGACATAGCCGACCTCACCCGTTGAGAGTTGCTTGCGTGGCTCCATGTCCATCTTGAGCACACCCACCTCGTCAGCGGTATATTCCATTCCTGTCTGAACGAATTTCAGTTTATCTCCGGTGCGGATCACACCGTTCTCAACTTTGCAGAGCACAATGATGCCACGAAAAGAGTTGAAGATCGAGTCGAAGATCAGCGCCTGCAAAGGCTTCGTCTTGTCGCCTTTAGGTGCCGGGATACGCTCTACCACAGCATTGAGGATGTCGGGAACGCCTTCACCTGTCTTACCACTGGCGCGGATGATCTCGGAGGGATCGCAGCCAATCAAGTCCACAATCTCATCCTCTACCTCATCGGGCATGGCGTTGGGCATGTCGATCTTGTTGATGACCGGGATAATCTCCAGGTCATGATCAATGGCCATATAGAGGTTGGAAATGGTCTGAGCCTGTACTCCCTGGGTAGCGTCCACAACCAAGAGAGCACCCTCGCAAGCCGCGATGCTGCGCGATACCTCATAGCTGAAGTCGACGTGTCCCGGAGTATCGATGAGATTGAGTATATAATTTCCACCGTTATGCTTGTACTCCATCTGTATGGCGTGGCTTTTGATGGTGATGCCACGCTCTCTTTCCAGATCCATGTCGTCGAGCATCTGGTTCTCGGTAATCTTAATCGTATTGGTGTATTCCAGCATACGATCAGCAAGCGTTGATTTGCCGTGATCAATGTGTGCGATGATGCAGAAATTCCTTATATGTTCCATCTTCTTCTTTATCTTTTACGCAAAGTTACGAAAATCTAAGCAAAATTGGTTAGCTATCTATCATTATTTTTATTAACTTTGCACAAAAAAAGGAATTTCACGCTATATGAAGAAGATTGTTTTTAGGTTTTTAGCTCCACTGTTATCAGCTGGCTTGATGTTAACCGCTTGTCATCATCAGTCGCTGGAGGATCGTGCTGAAAAAGAATGCAAAGACTACACAGCCCAGTACTGCCCTACTCCTTATCAAGGAAACACGCGCACAGACAGCATCGGTTTCAACCGCGCCACGCGCACTTTCAACTACTACTATCTTGTCAACGGTAAACTCGATGACGCAAGGATTTTTACCGCGCGCCACGACACGCTGCGCACGATTCTGCTCAGCGGACTGAAGGAGGACACTCGCAACAAGGCTTTCAAGGACAAGGGTTACTCTTTCCACTATGTTTTCCGTTCAGCCTCATCGAAGAAAGTGCTCCTTGATGTCGTATTCCATAAGAGCGATTATACGATGATCAAGAAGGCAAAGGAATAAATCTGCCGTAAGATATCTATTTGCGAAAGTTTATGATAACGGTTTAGTCTATAATCCGTTATCTTGCTACGTACTAACTCCTAAGGAATTTTCTTTCTTAGGAGTTATCTGTTTTTATGTGCCAAATACCAAGGGTGGACAAGGAAGTTGTAGATGACAAGCGCAGCGATAATCAGACATAGCGCAACTATCAACGCCTCGTGGCTTGTCAAATGCCATCCGAGTGACATGCCGAGTGCCATTCCCGTCTCCCACGAAAGGAAGAAAGTGCTTTGTGAAGTACCACGCTCACAATGATGAGCCAGTTTGATAAAGAACAGCAGAAAGCGGGAGCCAAGAATGCCGATACCAAAACCGCAGAAAGCATCAGCGATCACCGTTGCTGCCCGCTCCTGACGGAAGAGCATCAGCAACAAGGCAGCAGCCAGCACAAAGCAACCGACAAAGGTCTCACTCTTCAGGTTGGCATTGGCAAAAACATATTTTTCCGAGATGATGGCTAACAGAAAGCCAGCCAGCATATAGAGGAAGAAATGACAAGACTGTTGGGTACTGATGATGAGTCCCATCGCCAAGGTTGCCAGCATGAAGTTGAAAAAGAGCTTGGTACCTTGCGGAAGGAAGAATCTGTCCAAGCACATGTGATGAAGATCCTCTCCCGGAGCCTTGAAAGGGAAATGGACGCGGGACAAGAAAAAAAAGGACAGAGCGGCAAAAGCCAAAGAGACGAACTCTACATAGCCAAAGCCAAATTTATAGTATGTCCAAAAGCCGGCAAAGGGTCCTATAGCCAATGCCAAGCGCCCTAACCAATCGGAGGAATGGTTAGCTTCTGTGCGCTGAAATGATTCACAAGTGTCGATGATCAGTGTGCTGACAATTGTCATCTTGGCCAAGCCATAAGCTACTCCCAATAGCAGGGAACCAATGACCAAGAATATAGGTAAACGATTGTGAGTCAGAGAAAAGAAGCCAATGACACCGGCAAGAAGTAAGATGCCAAACAGGCACACATGATTGCGACGGAAGCGCTGCACTAGCCAAGAAATGTTTGGCCCCGGTAGATAGATGCCCAAGCAATAAGCTAAAAACACATACACTACTGTCATCAGCTCTCCGTGATGAGCATGGAGGGAGAATGGCAGTACCGGGAGCAGCGCGTATAATGAGGCCGTCAGAAAGAAATTAGCAATGGCCAGATACCAAAACGAACGATGCCATAGCTTAAAGTGTATGGGAGTATTTTGTGTGTCCATCCTGTAAATCGATCAATCTTTTTACTTACCTTGTTCTGTGAGCAAGACGTTTAAATCGAGATGCGTGAAGTCGTCGACGATGAGGTTGCACCAAGGCTTCAAAGCTTCAGGTTGGTTGGTCGTAGCCAATCCCACGACAAACATCTTGGCGGCGTCCAGTGCTTTCACTCCGTTGATGCTATCCTCGAAGCCAATACATTCATTAGGCAGAATATGAAGACGTTGCGCAGCCTTGAGATAACCGTCAGGATCGGGTTTACTCTTGTCAAAATCCTCACTCGTCAACACAGCATCGAAGTAATCGCCCAGCCTGGGATGACAACGGAAGACGTTGGTCATCTTCTGCTGATTACTGCTCGTCACGATGGCTGTGGCCCAAGAAGCTTCCTTCACTTTCTTGATGAAGTCTTGAAATCCTGCAATATAGTCGTAGCTCATCCGGCGCTCAAACTCATTGAGTCTGTCCGTGATGGCTTTCTGTGTCTCGGCTTGTCCATTGAAATAGCTCGAAAAGATTTCCACCAGGGTCATTCCTTTGATCCGATGCTCCAATCCTTTCTCCTGAGGATAGTAGAGTTGGAACTGGCTGCCCCAAAACTTTGTGTACTGGCTTTCAGAATCCACCACTACCCCGTCTAAATCAAATAATGCTGCTTTAATCATTACATTTTATTAAATTCGTTGCAAAGTTACGAAATAATCTCGTAACTTTGCAATATTATAAGGAAAACCAACAGCACATGCAAACAATAGTCAAATATTTCCCTCATCTTTCCACTGAGCAGCAATCGCAGTTTGCCGCCTTGGATGAGCTTTACCACGATTGGAACACCAAGATCAATGTCATCTCGCGAAAGGATATTGATAACCTCTATCTCCACCATGTGCTCCACTCGTTGGCTATTGCCAATTTGATCAGTTTTAAGTCTGGGACCCACATTCTCGACTTTGGTACGGGTGGTGGCTTCCCTGGCATTCCACTGGCTATCATGTTCCCCGATTGTCAGTTTCGGATGATCGACGGCACAGGGAAAAAGATCAGAGTCGTCAACGAGGTAGCCGCAGCATTGAATCTTCACAATGTAGAGGCTATTCACCGCAGAGGCGAAGAGGAGAAAGATCGCTTTGACTTTATTGTCTCCCGCGCTGTTATGCCCTTGCCTGACATGGTGAAGATTGTCAGGAAGAATGTTTCCAAGACACAGCACAACGCACTCCCCAATGGTATCATTGCTCTGAAAGGTGGTGATCTCAGTGAAGAGTTGAAGCCCTTTGGCAAAAAGGTGCTGGTCACTCCTATCTCAGATTATTTCACCGAAGAGTGGTTCGCTGACAAACAGATCATCTACTTGCCCTTATAGATTTTTATTGAGGCTCGATGATCTTCACTTGCTCTTTCGGGCTATCTCTATTTTAGAAATAAGATTATAAACATCATGATGAATATAGAACGTTTTGTCTGCAACGACATCCGTGAAAACTGCTACGTGGTATCCGACAGCAGTAAGGAGTGTGTGATTGTGGACTGTGGCGCTTACTACGAGGCTGAAAAGCAGGCGCTAAAGAAATATATCGATGACAATGGCCTCACTCCCACCCATCTCATCGCTACTCACGGTCATGTGGATCATCATCTCGGCGACCGCTTTGTCTTCGACACCTGGGGCTTGAAGCCGGAGGTACCGGAAGCTGACGAAGCGCTCATGCAGCAGCTTCCTGAGCAGGCTGCCGCCATCATGGGATTGAGACTGAGCCAAGACAACTTTGCCCCCGTTGGCCGCTATCTTGCTGCCAATGACACTATCTCGTTCGGCGATCATACTTTCACCATCATCGAGACGCCGGGACATTCAACGGGTAGCGTCTTCTTCTATTGCGAGGAAGAGGCTGTTGCCTTCTCCGGTGACACGCTCTTCAAAGGCAGCATTGGACGAACCGACTTTCAGGGTGGCTCCATGTTTATGATCATTCAGAGTCTGCGCCACATCAGCCAACTGCCCGACGCTACAAAGATTTTGCCGGGGCACGGCGAGATGACAACGATAGGCTATGAAGAGACCACCAATCCTTATCTCGATCGCTAACCATCAGCATGACGAGCAGATGAGCAAAAGAGTGAATGCGGAAAAGATCATCCTCGGCATCGACCCGGGCACCAACGTGATGGGCTATGGCGTCATCAGGGTAAACGGCAACAAAGTGGGGCTGATCGCAATGGGTGTCATCGACATGCGCAAGATGGCGGATCCTTATCTGAAGTTAGGACGTATCTTCGATCGCGTAACGGGTGTCATCGAGGAGTATCTTCCTGACGAGATGGCTATCGAGGCTCCTTTTTTCGGCAAGAATGTGCAGTCGATGCTGAAGTTGGGACGTGCTCAGGGCGTTGCCATTGCCGCCGCCATCCACCACGACATCCCCATCCATGAGTATGCGCCATTGAAGATCAAGATGGCTATCACCGGGCAGGGCGATGCCTCGAAGGAGCAGGTAGCCGGTATGTTGCAGCGGTTGCTTAAGATCGAACAAAGTGACATGCCAAAGTTCTTGGATGCCACAGATGCGCTTGGCGCTGCCTATTGCCATTTTCTTCAAAGTTCCACACCACAGTCTCAGGATCGGCACTATGGCAGTTGGAAGGACTTCGTCAACAAGAACCGTACGAAAGTCAGTGGATTATAGGCGACAACATAAAATAAATCATAAAGATATTTTGATGCAAGAGATTATAAAAATTGAAAATGGCGTGACCCGTATGCCCGCGTGGCGTATGGCAGAACCCGTCAACTACTCACTTCGAGGCGATGAGCAGCAGGCTATCGTGGGACCTAATGGTGGCGGTAAGTCAATGCTCATCGACATCCTCGTCGGCCGTCATCCGCTGCTGATGCGTGATGCGCAATACGACTTCTCGCCAAGCACCAGCCCGCTGGTCTCCGACAATATTAAGTATATCACCTTCCGCGACGCTTATGGCGGCGACAACGATAAGAGCTATTACCTCCAACAACGATGGAACCAAATGGAGATCAACGAGGAGACTCCTACTGTCGGCTCTAAACTGGAGGAGGCTTATCTGAGGTCAGGCGAAGACTCACCACGCCATCGTGAGTTGCATGATCGGCTCTACAAAATGTTCAACATCGACAAGTTGCTCGACAAATACATCATCCTGCTGTCGAGCGGTGAGCTCCGCAAACTGAAACTGACAGAGGCTCTTCTCTCCGCTCCGAGAGTGTTGATCATGGACAATCCCTTCATCGGACTGGATGCCGAGGCAAGAGACCAGCTCAAGGAGCTCTTGAAGATGCTTGTCGGACAGCAGAATCTTCAGATCATCCTTGTATTGTCAAAGAGCGACGACATCCCCGACTTCATCACCCATGTGGTTGAGGTCAGAGATATGAAAGTGATGCCCAAGGTCACGCTTGAGGAGTATCAGGCTCATCATCAGCCCATTCCGCAGCATGTCTTATCCGAGGACAAGGCGCAGGCTATCCTCACCCTGCCGGAGCGACAGAAAGATTATCATGCTCACGACGTGGTGAAGATGCACAATGTCCGCATACAATATGGTCAGCGGGTGATCCTCAAGGATCTCGACTGGACGGTGCACAATGGCGAGCACTGGGCGCTGAGCGGACAAAACGGTGCTGGTAAGTCTACACTGCTGAGCCTCGTCTGCGCTGATAATCCACAGAGCTATGCTTGCGACATCTGTCTCTTCGATCAGAACCGTGGAAGTGGAGAGAGCATTTGGGACATCAAGAAGCATATCGGCTACGTGTCACCGGAGATGCATCGCGCTTATCAGCGTGATATCCCTGCCATCAGAATTGTGGCAAGCGGACTGAAAGACAGTGTGGGACTCTACGTCAAGCCCGACGAAAGCGAATACGATACCTGCCGCTTCTGGATGTCGGTGTTCGGACTTGAGGGCTTGGAAGAGCGGACGTTCTTGAAGCTCTCCAGTGGACAGCAGCGTCTCGTGCTCCTGGCGCGTGCCTTCGTCAAAGATCCTCAATTGCTGATCCTCGATGAGCCGCTGCATGGTCTTGACAACAGCAACCGACGCCTGGTGAAAGATGTCATCGAGACTTTCTGCAAGCGCCCCAACAAGACGCTGATCATGGTCACGCACTACGAAGAGGAGCTCCCTGCATGCATCGATCACCGCATCCGGCTCGTGAGACATATATAATAGTTGCCCCTCTCCAAAGGAGAGGGGAGTAAAATGCTTTGCGGGTGATGATAAAACATATATAATAATGTGTAGGGTTCCTACCCTTTTCCTATATAAATGTAGAATGTATTAAACAAGTATGAAAATGAAAACGATGAAAATGATTCTCCTTACGCTTGTTTTGGTCTTAGCCTCTGTTGAGGTAAATGCTCAGGAGATTTATAACGAGGTAAGGCGTATGCAAAAACAGTTCGAGACTGTCAAGCTGGACAAGACCAAGAAAATGGATGAGCGCAAAATTGCATCCTTCAAATGGGATGCTATCGAGTATATGCTCTACAAAGCCAAGCAGGACAGCACTTTCACTGAACTGCAACTGGGCAAGCAAACCAATGCCATGGTTGACTTTGTCAATCTCTTCATCAAGCGACTGGTCGAGGCCGGCAACAGTAAGAGCAAGCGCGAGACGGTAGGGCTTCGCTTCAAGAATGCCAGCATCAACCATAGTTTCTTCCACGATGAAGACAAAGACCTCGTCTTGGCTTATTACAACAATCCCAAATTCATCACCCAGTTCTCGTTAGATACCGACTGGGTTGAGGCTCTCAAGGAGGTAAGAGCGATGAACTGGGAGTAACCATTACTTCTTTTCATCTACTCAATCTCCACAACAATCCCCATGACTTCTTCGCTGTAGGATCACTACTTTGCAAAAGAAATCATGGGGATTTCTGCGTCTGTATATAAAGCATCAATCATACAGAATTTTATGGAATCCGTAAGGTGGATTCCTTACTTAAAATAATTTAGATAAAATCAACTATTATGATAAGCCGCCAACATTGCGAAATAAACACTATCTTTGCAATTGTCAGACCATAAATATTATAAGATCATGATAAAGAAATGTTTCCATCTCTGTACCCTTGCAATGGCCGCTATGCTTGTTTTAAGCACAACGGCTTGGGCTCAGTCCAAAGTTTATCTGACGCGTGAAATCTCTCCCGCATCGCTCGTGCGTTATTGCTTGCAAAATGCAATCCTGTTTCGTCTGAGCGATAGTCCGTCTCTAAAACCCAAGGTGAATCCGAATAGCCGCTATCGTAATCCCAATGTCAGCTTGAAGGATATCATCATGACGAACAGATAAGTGTTGAATAAACTGACATTTTTCCGGCCTTCTCCTTGCGATTTTCAGAACCAACCCCTATGTTGCTCTCAATTTCGTGAATTTTGAGGGTGTTTTTATAATTAGCTGACAGTCAGTAGGCTGTAGACATAGGGCGCTTTTTGTCTCAAAGAAAATGGTATCTCTGCAATGAGATAATGGTAAATTTGCCTATCAGAAAGCCCTTTTGATGCTATCATCTCAGTGATTTGACCACGTCATCTCGGCTGTTTGACCTGGTCAAATCACTGAGATGACAACATCAAAAAGGCACTTTGACAACTAAAGGCCACAAAGATGAATGCCTCTTCACTGTTTTTTCCTCTTTTTAGTTCTCCTCGCTCTCTAGATTGCGACTCCGTGGTGATGCCTTTTTGTAAAATTTGTTACCATTTCATGGACATTCATTTGAAAGATTAATTCCATGAATAATGTAAGTAATACCGCTTGCATCCAATGTATAAGTATGGAAGCCCAATGGACATAAAGGCCATGTGAGGCATTCTTATTTCACGACAAACTGGAGGCAGCACCAACTGCCTTTGGAGTACTTGCCCGTTTGCTTGAGACCTAAAGACTCAGCTTTCGCGTTGAGTTGAGCACAGTCTTCCTCAAAGAAACCGCTAAGAATGAGTATGCAGCCCTGCATCATCACATTGCGGAAGGCCGACATATCCTGCAACAAGATATTGCGATTGATATTTGCCAATACAATATCGAAGACACCGGAGACATGATTCAGTACGTTGGCATCGCCCTGCAATACTTCAATATTCTCCACATGATTGAGTTGGGCGTTGTGACGCGCATTGTCAGCGCTCCACTCATCGATATCGTAGGCCACCACCTCCTTGGCTCCGAGTTTGGACGCAGCGATACCGAGGATGCCCGTGCCACAGCCGCAATCCAGCACCCGCTTGCCAGAGAGCTGCATATCCAGCAGCAAGCCGATGACCATTTGGGTAGTCTGATGCGTGCCTGTGCCGAAAGCCTGACGGGCCTGAATGGCTATAGGAATGGCTCCCTCTGGAAGCCGGGGCGTAGTCTGACGTGCATCATAGATGACAATGCGGTTGTAGATGTCGATAGGATCGAAGCCATTGTTCTCCCAAGTCTCATTCCAGTCCTTATCCTCTACCTTTGCAAGGTCATAGGTCACGGTGACGCCGGGCAGCGGAAAGTCAACAAGTTGAGCATCGAGCTGTTGCTTGTCGAACTGCTCCTCCCGGACATAACCTTTGATACCATCGTCGGTATCTTCGAAAGACTCAAAGCCCGCCTCACCCGCACAGTCGGCCATAAGATCACGCGCCGTCTGCAAAAGAGAAGGCTCGGAAACGATATGAAATGATGCTGTAAGATATTTCATAAACCAATGATTAAATTATTCTGCAAAATTATAAAAATTAGGGAAAACTCTACTACCATATAGGGAATTTTCCCTATATTTGCATGAGAAATACGGTAATTTTGCATTGTACATAAAAAGAACAATATAAAAAGGAGTTTGAGATATGAAAAGGTTATTTCTTCTATTGACACTCGCCAGCGCTATGCCACTGGCAGCGTTGGCACAAGACGATGATCTTTACTTCACGCCAAGCAAGGCTGCGCCAACTACAAACGAAGCGCCTGCCTACTACTGCGGAAGCAAACGTAGCGTGGATGACTACAACCGTTATGGTATCCGTAGCATGTATCAGAAGATCGGACGCGACTCGCTGGGCAACAGCATGGTGAGATTCCGTCCGGGCTTTGGTGTGCTGCCCGACACCACATATGTCGACACAGCCTACATTGGTCGTGCCTTGGGCGACAACGACTATACCTACACGCGTCGCATGAGCCGTTGGGACGGCTTCTATGATCCTTGGTTCTACGGCTACTATGGTCCATGGCGCTGGGGCTATGCCGGTTACTACTCGCCTTGGTACTACTACAATGGCTGGTACGATCCGTGGTACTATGACTATGCCGGCTGGTATGATCCTTGGTACTATGGGTATGCCGGCTGGTATGATCCCTGGTACTATGGCTACGGTGGCTGGTACGGCTGGGGCTATCCCTACTATGGTTGGTACCACTGGGGTTGGCCAGGAGGAGGATATGTGTATAATGGAGGCAACCCACGCGGATATACCGGCACACGTACGTGGGGTTTAAACGACCATGTTTCCAACTCTGGCGTTCGTTTTGGTCATGGTCCTTCAACACATGGCAACAGCGGCAACACTTACACATGGCGCAGCGAAAGCAACCGGTCGTTTGGCGGGAGAACCAACTACCCCACCCGCTCGAATAATACCAGCTTTGGTACTACGCGCTCATCGAGTTTCGGTGGCTCCTTCGGTGGCAGCGGTGGTTCCTTCGGTGGCAGCGGTGGTTCCTTTAGTGGCGGCGGATTCGGTGGTGGTCATAGCTCATCCGGCGGCGGCGGTCACTTCGGTGGCGGCAGACGCTGAACCGAGATCATGTTAATGGTTACTCATTATAACATTTGAATGACGATGAAAAAGAAATATTTGTTAGCGGCAATGGTAGCTATGGCGCTGCCTGCCGCTGCTCAAGAGACTTATCAGGATACAAAGCTTGTACAGAATGAACTTAATGGTACAGCCCGCTATGTAGGTATGGGCGGTGCCATGGAGGCTTTGGGGGCCGATCTGTCAACGATCAGCACCAACCCGGCAGGTATCGGCCTCTTCCGCTCCAGCCAGGTGGCTGTTTCCGGAGGACTGGTGGCACAACAAGACGCTACTACGACTCCAAGTTTAAGCAACAATTTCGGCATACACATCAATGGCGACAAGACCAACGCCAGCTTTGACCAGGGCGGTTTTGTCTATTCGATGCGTACGGGATATAAGAACTATTTGAACTTTGCGTTCAACTATCATAAGAGCCGTAACTTCGACCAAATCCTCACTGCCGGAAATAAGCTCAACAATGCCTCGCAGAATAAGCTGACGGCCATGAAGTATCCTTATCTCACGGACTACAACATGAATGGCGTGGATGCCTGCTACTCCAAGATGCTGAGTCCCATCAAGGATGCTTCGGGAAAGCAGACGGGATTGGACTATCTCAACGGCACCGAATTCCTTTATGGGCAATATCAGAAAGGATACATAGGCAGCTATGACTTCAACATCAGTGGCAATATCAACGACCGGGTCTTCTTAGGACTGACCTTCGGTATCCACGATGTTCATTATCACTCCAATTCGCTCTATTCCGAGAATTTGGAGAAAGAAACTTCTGCCGACGCTTATGAGTCTCTGAAGATTACAGGTACAGGCTATGATCTCAAGGCTGGTGTGATCTTCCGTCCCATTGAGCAGTCACCTTTCCGCATCGGCTTCTATGTCAACACGCCGGTTTGGTACGATCTCCATGAGGCTGGCGCCACCGATGTGAGCATGTACAACAGCAGCAACAATAAGCTGGATAAAGGTCATACGGCCGACTACGACTACAAGGTCTATACACCTTGGAAGTTCGGTGTGAGCCTGGGCCACACCATTGACCAGATGGTAGCACTCGGTGCAACTTATGAGTATGCAGACTATAGCCATATCGACAACCGCATCAACGATGGCGGTGGCTACGACGACTGGGGCTATTATTACGACAACAGCAACAGCGATGATGCCATGAACAACAACACTAAGCGTGTGCTGAAAGGTGTCAGCACGCTGAAGTTAGGTGCCGAGATAAAAGTAATGCCGCAGCTCGCCGTACGTGTAGGCTACAACTATGTAAGTCCGATGTTTAACAAGGATGGGGTCCGTGATGGTAGTATCGAATCCCCGGGATCATTTTATGCCACATCTACGGATTACACCAACTGGAAGAGCACCAACCGCTGGACATGCGGCGTTGGCTATACAATAGGTAAATTCTTCGCCGATTTAGCTTACCAGTACACGCAGACCAATGGTGACTTCTATCCCTTCATGAGCTACTACGACATTGCTAATTCAAGCAACGATAATATTGCGGATGCCACAAAGGTTAACTTCAAGCGCAATCAGGTACTGCTTACGTTGGGTTATAAGTTTTAATGAATAGACTTAGAAGTAGATATAATAAAATCCATCAGGACAACTTTGTCTTGATGGATTTTTTGTATTACAAAGAAAATATGTACATTTGCACTTCAGAACATTCATACTAAACAATTTTATGAGAAAAACGCTATTTTTACTATTCCTTCTTCTGCAAGTCGTGTTCAGCTATGGACAGAAACGTGAATTCCGCGGTGCATGGATCCAATGTGTCAATGGGCAGTTCAACGGTCTGACGCCTGACGAGATGCGCAGCACGCTGACCAAGCAACTCGATGCACTCCATGCCGACGGCGTGAACGCTATCATCTTTCAAGTGCGTGCAGAATGTGACGCCCTCTATGCCAGCAAATATGAGCCGTGGAGCCGTTTCCTCACGGGTGTGCAGGGCAAAGCGCCCAATCCCTATTGGGATCCACTGCAATGGATGATCGAGCAATGCCATAAGCGAGGCATGGAATTGCACGCGTGGATCAACCCCTATCGTGCCAAGACAAAGACAACGACAGCCCTGGCCTCAAATCATATTGCCATCACACATCCCGAGCGAGTGTTTGCCTATGACGGACAATATATCCTCAATCCGGCACTGAAAGAGAACCGGAATTATATCTGTAAGATCGTTGATGACATCGTCAGCCGCTATGATGTAGACGGCATTCACATGGATGATTACTTCTATCCCTACCCTGCTCCCGGTCAGATCATCCCCGATCAGCAACTCTACGCCAACAATCCCAATGGATTTAGGACTATCGGTGACTGGCGACGTGACAACGTCAACATCTTCGTCAAACAGCTTTGCGAGACCATCCATCAGCGTAAGCCATGGGTAAAGTTAGGTGTGTCTCCTTTTGGCATCTACCGCAACAAGAAGAGTGATCCGATGAATGGTTCTGAAACCAACGGCTTACAGAACTATGATGATCTCTACGCTGACGTGCTGCTGTGGGTGAACAACGGTTGGGTAGACTATTGCGTACCCCAGCTCTATTGGCAGATCGGTCATCCGGCAGCAGACTATGCAACGCTCATTCATTGGTGGGACAAGCATGCAGCCAACCGCCCGCTGTTCATTGGCGAGGACGTGGAGCGCACTGTGAAATATCCTTCGCCGACCAACCCCAACAGCAATCAGATGTCCGACAAGCACACACTGCATGAACAGATGCACCATGTCGACGGTACCGTGCTGTGGTATGCTAAACTTGTTGCTGACAACTACGGCAACTATGGCAATGTGCTGCGCAATGCCTATTGGCGCTATCCAGCCCTGCCGCCTTCCATGCCTTTTTTGGACAACAAGAGCCCCAAGAAGCCCCGCAAGGTGAAGCCTGTCTGGACAAGCGACGGCTATATTCTATTTTGGTCCGCACCCAAAGCTAGGAAATGGGGCGACAAGACCAACCGATATGTAGTCTATCGCTTTGGGAAAGATGAGAAAGTCAATCTTGAGGATGCCTCGCATATCATTGCAATAACGGGAAACACTATGTATCGCCTGCCCTATGACAAAGGAGATAAAAAGTTTATCTATGTCGTCACCGCTCTCGACCGTGTAGGCAATGAGAGTAAGGGAAAGAAAGTCAAAGTAAAACTATAAGATATCAAGAAAAAGAGGCTGTGTCAAAAGTCCATTTTGAGCCATCTTCGAATTTAACACATTAAAGCCCGAACTTTCACAAGCTCGGGCTTTGTTATGTCCCAAAAAAATTGTAATTTTGGGTATTGAATTTAAGCTATGGCAAAGGTACAATTTAAAATATTGGTGTCCGCTAAAAATGAAAACCGCATAAAAATCCTTTCGCGAT
>ERZ1023830.11-NODE-11-length-88887-cov-60.380944_pt1 | contig 88887 bp, 61 predicted proteins | sample MGYA00380381_ERZ1023830 | MGnify/ENA primary metagenome ERZ1023830 (study PRJEB33179, sample SAMN07449067) | human gut metagenome | biome: Human-gut; feature: Human associated habitat; material: Faeces | host: Homo sapiens | place: India:Kasaragod | collected... | reverse complement strand
CTGTTCGGGACTTGCACCCGTTAGCCGGTACACATGCTGGTCAAACAAAAACTCCCCGACCTTTCTCAATGAGAAAAGTCGGGGAGTTTGTTTTACCATACTCAAATGATGGTTTTCTGAGTTGAGCCTTCCCTTCTACTGTGTGCAAGGGCGAGCTTTTTCCCTCTCTCCGGGAGGGTTAGGGAGGTCCTTTACTACAATTTCTTAAACTCCGTATAGATCTTGTCAGCGATAGCAGCCATCTCTTCGTCGGAGAACTTCACGTGTTTATGGAAGTCCACGTCGGCTTCGCTGTTGATAGGCATCAGATGGATGTGGGCGTGGTTGACCTCCAGACCGAGCACCACCTCAGCTACCTTCTTGCAAGGAAAAGCGGTGCGGATGGCGCGTGCCACCTTCTTGGCAAAGATCTCAAAGTCGGCCAAGTCCTTGTCGTCCATGTCGAAGATGTAGTCAATCTCCTTGCGTGGCACCACAAGGGTATGTCCCTTCACCACCGGATTGATGTCGAGAAAAGCATAGAACTTGTCATCCTCGGCGCACTTATAGCTGGGAATCTCTCCCGCAGCAATCTTACTGAACAATGTAGCCATAGTCTTGTTCTCCTATCTGTTAATGGTTAATGATGTTGTCTACCTCCTTGCCGGGCTTATTCGCCGATAGAGATCTTGTCGATCTGCAGGCGGATGGTACCACGCGGAATCTTGATCTCAGCGATGTCGCCCACCTTTTTGTTGAGCAGACCCTGAGCGATCGGTGTGTGGATAGAGATCTTGCCTTTCTTCAGATCGGCCTCACTCTCGCTGACGATCGTGTAGGTCATCTTCTTCTTGGTGGCGAGATTGGTCATCTCCACTTTCGACATGATCTGCACCTCTTCGGTAGACAATCGACTGGTGTCGACGATCTTTGCCTGAGCGATGGTGAGCTTGATGTTGTTGATCTTCGCTTCCAGGTGAGCTTGCGCTTCCTTGGCTGCGTCATATTCTGAGTTTTCGCTCAGGTCGCCCTTGTCAGCGGCCTCGGCGATGGCGGCCGATGCCTTGGGGCGCTCTACTGCTTCGAGTTCGTGAAGCTGGGCCACGAGTTTGTCGTAGCCTTCTTGAGACATGTAAGCCATAGTTGTTTCTGTTTAATTGTTTCGTTTCAAAAGGGCAAAAAAGAAAAGAATTCCAACATCGTAGAATGTCGGAATTCCATCTCTCTGTTTGCTCGTTACCTATATGTTTTGCAAAGATAGGCATTTATTTCCGAACAAGCAACTTTTTTAATGTTTATTTTGCTTTCAGCCACAACGACACGAAAAAAGCCACAGAGCGCATTGACTCTGTGGCTTGAAACTTATGCTTATGAATGATTAGAGGCTGAACTTGTAACCCAGAGTGATCTGGAAGACAGAGTTGCGAGTATCGTCGAAGCCCTTAATGCTGTGCTTGTTGATCTTTGTTACACCCCAGTTGTAGCGGCCGTCGAGTACGAAGTTATTGTACTCATAGCTCAAGCCTACAGGGATGCTCAGGTCGAAGGTGTTGACATCTGAGGCATCGTCCTTATCCACCATAAAGCCCGGCTGGACACCTAATTTGACGGCGAGTCCTGGTACTACATAGACGTTGGCCATCACGGGGATGTTCAGATAGCTGGGCTTCCAGTCTTTACCTGCTATTTTGAGATCTCCCACCTTAGCAACATCCTTGGCCTTGTAGCCCTGACGGGAATACATCAGTCCACCGCTAAGAGAGAAGATGTCACTCACCTGGTACTCACCTTCCAGTCCACCGGCAAAGTCAACACGTGCCTTGGCTACATCGCTGTAGTTAGTGGTATTGGTAATGTTGATACCAACCTTCGGCTGCAGTGTGAAAGAACCAACAGCGTGCTGAGCGAAAGCGCCCACGGAAGACAGCATGACAGCTGCCATGAGAAATAACTTTTTCATAATACCTAAAATTTAGTTTTGTCTTTTATTTGTTGTTATTATCCTTTTTCTATCTTCTAAATCTAACGACGACGAAGTATCGAAAAAGTAACAGCACCGTGAGCGAAATTAATCTATTTTTACATAATTGCTTAAAAAGTCTGTAGAAATATATTCGTTTCTTTCTTTGAAATATTCCATAAGTCGACTAAAGAGTGGGGACTGCTGCAGCGTATCGGGATGACCGGTGAGTAGCAATTGGCGACGGGCTCGCGTGAGGGCTACGTTGAGTTTTCTGTCCACGACACGGCCGTTTTCGTCGAAACTGTTGGCCGTGAGGAAGTCGAGCTGATAACGTTGTTGGATGGTAAACGAATAGATGATGACGTCGCGTTGCGAGCCTTGGTAGCGCTCCACGGTGTCAATGCTGATGCGCTCCAACAGCGGATCATCAAGTTTCTCAAGCTCTTTGCGGATCATCGCAATCTGATTGCGGTAGGGCACGATGACGCCGAGCGTGGTGTCGGCATCGAAGTTCTGACCATAGAAACGGCGGATGCGTTGCGACAACAGGGCCACGAGACGCGCCTCATAGCTGTTGACTTTGTCAGAGATCTCTGGTTGCCGGCAGTCGGCAGAGGCGAAGAAAAGGCAGCGGTGAGCCTTCAGCAGTTCGTCCATGCTGTCGAGAGCGGGCGAGGGATAGTTGAGCGATGTCTCTTGCTGATGCGGCAGTGGCACGGGAGAAATATGTTCCTCGGCATAGAAAGCCTTGCCGGGAAAGTCAGCAATTTCGGGGTGCATGCGTCCTTGATGGTGGAGCGTGCCGATGAAGTCGGTGTGTCCGGCACGTAACTCCTGGCGGATAAGGCGCTCAAAGAGGCTGTTCTTGCAGCTCGTCAGACCGATAGCTTGCAATTCCGGCTCGGTGATGGCTGCACTACCGTCGTTTTGTTGAACCACGGCGGGCAGCTGCTTATAGTCGCCGATAAGGATGAACTTATCGATGTCGCAGCCACTCATGGCGTGTTTGCCGGTAGACTGCTTTGCACTCGCCACGCTGTTCTCGCCCTGATGACTGGCGAGAAGTCCGATGATGTTGGGCTCCAGGATCTGAGAACTCTCGTCGACGATGGCCAGCGAGAAGTGTTTCAGCGCAAAGAGATAGGAGCGTGACTGCATCATTGAGGTAGTGCCGACGATGACGTGTGCCTTGAGCAACTTCTCTTGCATGTCGTTGAGCTTGGGCTTGTCGCCGATTTGGTTTTGCAGCAGCCAAGGCTGATACTGCGGATCACAGCTCAGCTCACTGCCAATTCGCAGAAACGAGATGCCGGCCTTGACGAGCATACCGCAGATCTCATCGACGGCGCGGTTGGTATAGGCCATCAGCAACAGGTCGGCCTGCTGTTCTGGGGGCGTCGGCGTGGCGAGCGCTTCCTCCACCATAAAGCGCAGCGCCATGCTGGTCTTGCCCGTTCCCGGTGGGCCGACGAGGAGAAAGAAGTCGCGCGCCTGCTTGGCTCGCGTCAACATGGCATCGAGGTCAGGAAGATAAGAGCGGGAAAGCGTCAAGTCCTTGTCGGCCTGAGGCGCTCGCTGACCCAAGAGCAGCGCCTTGCGGTCGGCCGTAGAGGTGATCAACTCATAGAGCGCACCGATAGCCGCACTGCCTCCGGCGTCGCTGCTGCCGTGCTCGACACACCACGCAAAAGGCTTGTCGGCCTTGCTGATAGGTTCTCCTGCCCGCGGTGTGCGGCGGTAGGGCAGATGGTTGAAGATATCGGCATTCTGCTGTCCGTCGGCCAGCAACACGGTGATGCGGTCGGAATGGATGTCCTCCAAACCGCCCTTGAAGAGCAAGGCCTTGCGCACGTCGGGCTCTTCGTCCTGTGGGTAGGCATAGAGATAGACCATGTCGCCCCGCCGGAAGTTGGGCAGGAAGTCCTCACCTTGGTCGGGTACGGAGAGTGTGATGCGGTCGTAGCCGTTATAGTCGTTGCTTTTCTCCTTGCTGACGATCTTCAGTCCCGTGTAGATATTTCCGGTTTCCCGCTTCTCTGCCAACGGCATGTTCCACAGCGAAGCCACACAGTTGCCTGTGCCCTCGACGACGCCGACCTTCGAGAGCAGGTTTTCCTTGATGACAAACTGCATCATGCGACAAAAGTAAGCCTTCTCCAGTGGGGTGAGAAAAGCCAGAGGCTGCAGCTGTGCGTTGAGTTGTGGATAGAGATAATTGTTGTAGAAAAAGTCACATCTTCTTGCCACGTTGAGGTTATCAGCCGTCAGCAGGGGCAGGTAAGGGGCGAAGCCGTGCTCAGCGATTTGGAATTCCTGGGCCACAGCCTCGTTGCGGAAGCGAATGGCCTCGTAGTAGAGTTTCATCAATCGCGTCACGCTGAGCAGTCCACCAGGGAGCACGTATTTGGAGTAAAGCAGTCGGATGTCGGTGCGCGTAGCGTGGAAGTTGTAATAGAGGATGCCATAGTAAAGCAACAACTGCACGTAGTGTTTCTCCACGGCCTTGATGCCGTTGCCAGCCGTGCCCGACCGCTCGATGAGCATGTTGCGTCCCGACTTCTGCTCGACAAGCAGTTCCAGATCAGTAGTCATCAAGTCCACACGTCCCTGAATGCCGAGTTGCTCACAGACAAAGGAAGGTTCGAGAATCGCGTGATTCATGTTGAAGTGGCGGCGGAGCTCCGCGACGGCTTGCTGCAGGTTCTGGATCTGCATGGCCGCATCGTCCTTGAACTGGCGTGCGTCGAAGTCTGTGCAGGTGCTATACTCCAATGCTTTCTCCCGAAAATTGTCGCGCAGCGTTTGAGAAGCGTTGAAGTTTGGGTTGTTGATGATGTCGTCGAGCGCACTGCCGGCAAAGTTTCCGAGCAGGATCGGCTGGGTGTTGGCTTTGGGCTTCATGCGGCTGACGAGATAGAGAAGGGGCGAGTGACCATACTCCATGAAACAGGATGCGATCGTGCTGATGTCGAGCAGGAAGTCCGGCTCCACAATAATGATGCGCGGATAGATGTCGTCTCCTTCCACCTGACAGTCCAGCAGGTTAAGATGCATCCCTTCTTTGAGGATGGAAGCTAAATAGCCCATATCGGCGTATTGGTTGTCCTCACAGTAATGGACCGTCATCGGTGCCACAGCTCCATCCTCATCTACGACGACGGAAATGGTGCTGTTGTCCCACGAGCGTACGAGGCAGCGCTTATTGGGCGCGTTGACGTGCAGATGTTCCTGCTTGGGTTGCAGGTCGCGGGGCAGTCGGGCTGAGAGTGCCGAAGGTATGTCGGCACGGAGCACACGACTGACGAAGACGGCCAGCGCACGGGCGTCGTGGAGCAGGTCCTCGGGCAGCAGCGGCTGACTCTGGTTGGAGTGGCGTCGCATCTGCCTGACAGCATTGGCCTCGTCGGCGGGCATGTGGTGCTGGCGCAACAGCGTTTCCACCTGTGCGTTGAGGTCGCCGAAGCCGTAGCGTGTGTCTTTCAGTCCTTCGGCACAGACGAGTACGAGCGTCTCGTGCATGAGCTTGTTGCCCGTGGCACTGCCCTGCTGGTCGAGCAACGCCTCGATGCGCTGGAAAAACTCGTCAGCGAGCTGCACGTCGGAAGTGGTGGAGTGGATAGTGTGTTCGGTAGAGAGCATAAGCGGATTGGGTGATGGAGCTGCAGAACCGTCATGAACGTGGCAGCCCCCTCATTATTTCTATTTCTGTGCGTTCAACAGTGAACCTTTCTCCCAGTCGAGCAGTTGCTGCTTGAGTTCCTTTCCCCAATGATACTCACCCGTGGTTCCGTCGCTGTGGATGATGCGATGGCATGGAATGAGCATGGCGATGGGGTTCTGGGCGATGGCCGAAGCAACGGCTCTCACCGCCTTAGGTTCACCAATCCCTTTCGCGATGTCGAGATAAGTGGCGGTGCGTCCAAACGGCACCTTCTGTACCTCGTTCCATACGCGTAGCTGGAAGTCAGTGCCTTTGATGTCGAGTTTCAACGGATGGTCATAGCCCTCAAAGATGACGCGCTCCACGGTTTGCGCCATGGTGTCGTTTTGTGTCGTCGGCGTGTAGACGCCCCACCGCTTAGCCAGTTGGTGGATAGTCTCGAGCCGGTTGTAATCCAAGAACTGCAAATCGCAGATACCCTCCCATGTGCGCGCCACGATGATGTGGCCGAAAGGAGAGTCACTAAATCCATAAACTATTTGTCTCATAATTTGCAAATCTACATAAAATAATAAGAAAACCAAAAGAAAAGAAGTATTATTTTCATTTCTGAAAAAATAATTGTATTTTTGCACTTGTAACAATACAATACATCTATACTAATAAATACCTAAGCGTTATGAACAAAACAATCATCCTATCCGCAATGATGCTGATGGCTTTGGGAGCACGTGCCGCGCAGAAGCCCACAACGGCTAAAGGCGTGGTGGAGCCAACATGGACGGAATGGCACGACCAGCAGGTCAACGAGGTCAACCGTTTCCCGATGCACACCAGTTTCTTCGCCTATGAGAATGGGCAGAAAGCGCTTGCGGGCGACATCACCCGCTCTGCCAACTACCTGTCACTTGAAGGACCTTGGAAATTTCTTTGGGTGGCCAATGCCGACCAGCGCCCGACAGACTTCTATAAAACCGACTTGAGCGACGTCAACTGGAAGACCATGCAGGTGCCGGGAATGTGGGAGCTCAACGGTTTCGGCGACCCCGAATATGTCAATATCGGTTTTGCATGGCGCTATCAGTTCGACTGGAAGCACCCCCTCAACGTGCCTACAAAGGACAATCACGTAGGTTCCTATCGTCGAGAAATCGATTTGCCGGCCGACTGGAACGGCAAGCAGGTCATCGCCCATTTCGGTTCCGTGACCTCAAATATCTATCTTTATGTCAACGGACAATATGTCGGATACAGCGAGGACGCAAAGGTCGCTGCAGAGTTCGACATCACGAAATATGTTCATCCCGGCAAGAATCTCATCGCCTTCCAGACATTCCGTTGGTGCGACGGCTCGCTCGACGAGGACCAGGACTTCTGGCGACTGAGCGGCGTGGCGCGTCAGTGCTATCTCTTCGCGCGTGACAGCAAGGTGCAGGTCAACGACATCAGACTGACGCCGGACCTGGAGAATGACTACAACGACGGTGAGCTGCTCATCGATGTCAATGTCAAGGGCAACCCCACCATCGACTTTCAACTGCTCAACGAAAGCAATCTCGTAGTCGCCAAGTCCACCGGTAAGTTCGCAGGACGCAAGGAGGGCACGGCGCGCTTCATGCTTCGCAACGTAAAGAAATGGACGGCGGAGACGCCCTATTTATATACTCTCCTCGCCACCGTCAAGGACAGCCGCGGCAGTGTCGTGGAGGTCATCCCGCAAAAAGTGGGATTCCGCAAGGTGGAAATCAAGAACAGCCAGCTTCTTGTCAATGGACAGCCCGTACTCATCAAGGGTGCAGACCGCCACGAAATGGATCCAGATGGCGGATATGTCGTCACGCCCGACCGCATGATTCAGGACATCAAGATCATGAAACGGCTGAACATCAATGCTGTCCGTACCTGTCACTATCCCGACGATCCACGCTGGTATGACCTTTGCGACGAATATGGTCTTTACGTCACCGCTGAGGCTAACCAGGAAAGCCACGGCTTTGGCTATAAGAGTGACTCTGAGGCTAAGAAAGAAAACTTTGCTCTGCAGATCCTCCAGCGCAACCAGCACAACGTGTCCATCAACTTCAATCATCCCAGCGTCATTGTGTGGAGCTTAGGCAACGAGACTGTTGACGGTCCCAACTTCACGGCTGCCTATCAGTGGATCAAGAGTCAGGACAAGAGTCGTCCCGTGCAGTATGAGCAAGCCGGAAAGACCGGAGCCAACACAGACATCTATTGTCCGATGTACTACTCACCATGGGACTGCGAAGCCTACGCCAAGAATCCACAATACACTCGTCCTCTCATCCAGTGCGAATACAATCACACGATGGGTAACTCGGGTGGAAACTTGAAGGAATACTGGGATTTGATCCGTAAATATCCGAAATTCCAGGGTGGCTATGACTGGGACTTCGTGGACCAGGGCCTCCACCGCCATCCCGACTTCAAGGCTGACCGCACGGTAGCTGACTACGATGCCATAGCTGCAAAATATGAGCCCGGAACCGGAAACATGGTGCCGGAATACACCTATGGCGGTGACTATAACAAGACAGACGCCAGCGACAACAACTTCAACTGCAACGGTATCATCGGTCCCGACCGTCAGCTCAACCCCCATGCTTACGAGTTGGCTTATCAGTATCAGAGTATTTGGGCTGAGCCCGTGGATCTGAAAGCCGGTAAAATTTCTGTTTACAACGAGAACTTCTTCCGCGATCTGAGCAACTACAAGCTTGTTTGGACCTTGCTCCAGGATGGAAAGGCCGTGCAAAACGGCGAGGTTGCCGACTTGAACGTTGCTCCTCAGCAGCGCGCCACGCTGATGCTTCCCTATCAGGTGCCGGCTACGGGCGAGGTGATGCTCAACGTTGATTTCAAATTGAAGGATGCTGAGCCACTGATGACAAAGGGACAGACCGTCGCTTACCGTCAGATGACCGTACGCGAACAGACGGCTCCGGCTGCCTGCTGCACGATGGAGAAAGAAGGAAAAGCCGACAAAGACAGCAAGATCAAGGTGAAGGACGACAAGAAGACGGCCACCATCACGCTGAGCAACAAGGCCGGTCTCGACATTGTCTTTGACAAACAGACCGGTTGGCTCAGGCAGTATACCGTAGGCGGCAGCAATCTTCTGCCCGACGGCGGCACGTTGAAGCCAAACTTCTGGCGTGCCGTGACCGACAACGACATGGGTGCCGGACTGCAAAAGCAGTTTGCCGCTTGGAAAAATCCGGCCATGAACCTTAAGACGATCAGCGTCGATAAGGACAAGAACACGGTGACGGCAGTCTATGACATGCCCGACGTGAAGGCCGAGTTGACCATGACCTACGAGGTAGCGCCTTGCGGTATGATGACCGTGACAGAAGCGATGAAGATGACGCCGGGCGCTAAGGTCAGCGATCTCTTCCGCTTCGGCTTGAAGATAGACTTGGCCTACGACATGGACCGCAGCACATTCTATGGCCGCGGCCCCATTGAGAACTATGTCGACCGCAAGAGCAGTGAGCGTCTTGGTATCTATTTCCAGACCGCCGACCAGCAGTTCTATCCCTATATCCGCCCGCAGGAGACGGGAACGAAGAGCGACATCCGCTGGTGGAAACAGACCAACGCACAAGGGCTCGGACTGCGCTTCACGGCTGCTCAACCGTTCTACGCAAGTGCATTGCATTACAATATTTCTGATCTCGACGAAGGACTGGAGAAGGCTCAACGCCATCCCAACCAGGTGCCAAAGAGCAAGTTCACGGAGCTCTGCCTTGACCTGGCACAATACGGTGTGGGTGGCATCAACAGTTGGGGCGCCCGTCCGCTGGAGGAATACCAACTGCATGCACAGGACATGACCTTCAAGGTCATGATCGCGCCGGTGAAGTAATCCGATATCCACAGGCTGGGCTGAGTATTCAGGAGAGCCCCGCCGCGGACAAGCTAAAGATAAAAACGTAATAATGAAAAAGATGATGATGATGGCCGCAGCGTTGGCCATGCAGTGTTCCATGCTTCATGCCGCCGAGGGCGACACGATCTCTTTGAGCGAGAACTGGCTGTTCAAGATTGCGGAGAGCGCCGCAAACTTGCCACGCCATATCGAGGCGACCGCGCTTGACGACACTCAATGGCTGTTGCAGACAGTGCCCGGTGCCTGGTCGGTACCCGACGATTGGGCGAAGAAAAACTATGCCGGTGCCTACCGTGGCTGGGTGACGATGCCAACGGAGTATAAGAAACGCCGTGTGTTCCTGCATATCGGTTACGTACCGGCTGTGGCCGACATCTATGTCAACGAGCATTTTCTGGGTCAGACCGGACAGTTGGCTCAGACCGAGTTCGACATCACGCCTTACATCCGCTTTGACAAGCGCAACCTCTTTGCGTTCAGCATGTCGCGCTATGAGGGCGGGGAGACCATGCGTGCAGAGGACAAGGCTGGAGTCATGACCGGCATCTATGTCTATGCTCTCCCGCAGGGCGTAGCCCCAGCTCAGGCTTTTCAGCCGGGGAAAGCATCAGCAGGCAGCCGTGTGGCTGACCGAATGAGCGTGGAACCTTACCGCGGCTTTGTCGACACCAAGGAGCGTATGGCTGAAGATATAGCCCTGATGCAAGGCTTGGGCTTCAATGCTGTCTGCTATAACAAACTCTCGTCTGACCCTGATTTCATTGCCGCTGCCCGTGAGGCCGGCTTGCAGGTGGTCAGCGACCAGCCGTTGACAAGCACAGCTTTCGTGGATGCTGACCGGCATCTCGTCAGTGCGGCTTACCGCTATCTGCCTCAGACGACCTTTTCTTTCCAAGATGAAATCAGAAACGGAGAGGCCGAGGCTGCCAAGCGATTCAACGGTGGGGCTCTGAAAGTCAAGCGCTCAAAGCGCATCATCACTGTGAAAAATAAGGCTTGCACTGTGGTCTTTGACAGGCAGACCGGTTTCCTCTTCAAATATATGGTCGGTGGTGTGGATCTGCTGCCGGTGTCGGGAGAGTGCGGTCTGCGCCCGACAACGGATGCAACGCTCGTCAGTCTCAATTCGACGAAGCCGAAAAAGGGACAGCCCGTCACAGTGTCGGCCGTCTATGATCTGTGCAATGGTACGCGACAGACATGGAAATACACTGTCCAACCGCAAGGCGTGATGAGCGTCGGCCTGCCCGGACTGCAGCAAGTGAGCTTCTTGGCATCGCCGCGGCTCAACCGCACGGTGTTCCTGGCTCAGGACCTGAAGGGCGAAACTCAGCTGGCTTCGCTCAGCGCTCCACGCCCCCGTGTGCTGACCGCCACCTTGACCGGAGCAGACCACAAAGGACTGATGCTGGTAGGCAATGAGCCTCTCACCGTCGGACAGACGTCGGCCAACAGCCTGACCATAGAGCCGGAGTCGGCACATTGCGTGCTGACCTTCCTGCCAAAATGATATGTATAGAAACATAACATCCTATATTTAACTTGTCTCTCTTCCTTCCCTCGGTTTGTCCGGGAGGAGGGAGAAGGCACAACTATCATTACTTATGAACCATACTACTAAAATGTTTGTCTCGCTGGCCCTTGGCTTGCTCTCTGTCACGGGAGCCCCGGCTCAGCGACAGTTCACCATCAACACCAAGCCGGGCGCGCCCATCCAGCCGACGATGTACGGTATTTTCTTCGAAGATATCAACTTCGGCGCCGACGGCGGACTCTATGCCGAGATGGTCGAAAACCGCAGTTTTGAATTTCCGCAGCGGCTGATGGGCTGGAACACCTTCGGCAATGTCAGTGCCAGCGACGTGAAACCGGCCTTTGACCGCAATCCCCATTACGTGGTATTGGAGAGTGCCGGTCATGACCAAAAGTTCACAGGACTGGAGAACCGTGGCTTCTTCGGCATGGGACTGAAGAAGGGCATGAGCTATGACTTCTCGGTCTTTGCCCGTCTCCACGACTTGCAGGGAAAGGAAGCTAAGATTCGCGTGGAGCTCGTCGACGACCAAGACAACCCGATCGACAAGAAGGAGATCACCATCACGAACAACCAGTGGGCTAAGAAAACGGTGACGCTCACTTCCAACAAAACGGTCGAGAAGGGCTTGATGCGCATCTTTCTGGAAAGCGCCGACGGTGTGGATCTCGACCATGTCAGCCTCTTCCCCGAAGACAACTGGCACGGACTGCGTGCCGACTTGGTGAAGGACCTGGAAGATCTTCACCCCGGCATCTTCCGCTTCCCCGGCGGCTGTATTGTTGAGGGTACGGATCTGGCCACTCGCTATCAGTGGAAGAACAGCGTAGGACCGGCAGAGAACCGTCCACTCAACGAGAACCGCTGGAACTATACCTTCCCGCATCGCCTCTATCCCAACTATTATCAGACCTATGGCCTCGGTTTCTATGAGTTCTTCCTGCTGTCGGAGAAAATTGGCGCAGAGCCGTTGCCGGTGCTGAGTTGTGGTCTTGCCTGCCAGTTCCAAAACAAGGATAATGACAAGAACGCACATATGGCTGTCGACGACTTGCAGCCGTATATCGACGATGCCCTCGACTTGATCGAGTTTGCCAACGGAGCTATGAGTACCAAGTGGGGTAAGCTGCGCGCTGAGATGGGTCATCCGCAACCGTTCAACCTGAAACAGATTGGCATTGGCAACGAGCAGTGGGGACCGCTCTATCCCGAGCGTCTGAAGAAGTTCGTGGAGCAGATACGCGCCAAATATCCTAATATCAAGATCTGCGGAACCTCCGGCCCGTCTGCCAGCGGCAAGGACTTTGACTATGGTTGGGAGCAGATGCGCAAGATAGGAGTGGATCTTGTTGATGAGCACTACTATATGTCGCCCGACTGGTTCCTCAAGAACGCAGGCCGATATGACAACTATTCACGCAAGGGTCCGAAGGTCTTTGCCGGAGAATATGCCTCGCACGTCAAGGGAGTGGACGATCAGCCTACCGTGGCAAAGAACAATTTCGAGGCTGCTCTTTCCGAGGCTGCCTTCATGACGGGCTTGGAGCGCAATGCCGACGTGGTGTACCAGGATACTTATGCTCCGCTTTTTGCCCATGTGGAAGGCTGGCAGTGGCGGCCCGACCTTATTTGGTTTGACAATCTGCGCTCGGTGCGCTCGGTCAACTGGTATGTGCAGATGCTCTATGGTACCAATAAGGGCACCAATGTGCTTAGCCTCACTGAGGACGGAAAGCCTGTCGAAGGTAAGGACGGACTCTATGCCAGTGCAGTATGGGATAAGCCGATGAAAAAATATATCGTGAAGATGGCTAACAACAGCGACCAGCCGCAGCAGGTCACACTCTCCTTCCGTGGCGGTAAGATCGCAGGTCAGGCAAAGGTCACCACGCTCCACGCTGATGATCCCCGTGCGGTGAACACACTCGACAAACCCAATAATGTGGTACCACAGCAGAGTTCGGTGGATGTCAACGGAAACGCTTGCACAGTGACGATTCCAGCCAAGACATTCGCTGTGTATAGATTCTAAAAGAGACCTCTTTACTAATCATAAAAAGCATGGTAAGCTGTTTGCTCACCATGCTTTTTTTGATCGATGGTTCCTTCAACCTTGATGTATCGTGCAAAAAAGGCAATTTCGAAATAGTCAAACGTTCGTCAGCCAATTGTCTGACGAACGCCAGCTAATTGGGTGACGAACGTTTTACATTCGTCTGACGAATGTTTGACCATGTCTTTAGCGGCATTTTTACTACTATATAGCGGTTGCCAGCTGTCTATCTTTTGCCCATCCTTATTCCTCGTCAAAGTCTATTTTATTCCTCGTCAAAGTCTATTTTCCACTCAAAGGTAACGTTTTTGCCACTACGAGGATGACGGAAGGTGAGCTGCCCGGCGTGCAGACACAACCGACGAGCAGGCTGACCATAGAGTTCATCGCCCACAATTGGATTGTTCAAACCATCGGGATGCGCACAGTGTACCCGTAACTGATGGGTACGACCGGTCTGAGGACAGAGCGCCACATGCCTTTCATCAATCTTCTGAAAATAGGTTGTCGCCGCCTTGCCATGGAGCTTATCAACGATTTGTCGGGGACGGTCATCGAGGTCCGGCCGAAGCGGCAGCGACAAAACGCCGTCTTCTGCCTTCATCTCATGGCTCAACCGCGCCACATAGCGCTTCTTCACCTCATGACGCAAAAACTGGTCTTGCAGGTTGTGATAAGCCTCCCATGTCTTTGCGATCACCATCAGTCCACTCGTCGCCATGTCGAGCCGATGGACGATCAGCGGTCCCTCGGCTTCCGGATAATGGGCTTTCATCAGACTATAGACACTCTCCCGCGGACTCTTCCCCGGCACGGAGAGCATTCCCGCAGGCTTACAAACCACACAGATGGCGGCATCCTCATAGACGACGGGCAGTTCTTGATGACGCTCATCATCAAGAGGATTCGGTTCCACGTCCATCCCCTGCAACATCCACCACAGCAGTGGCTTGCACTTACCGTTGCAGGCTGGATAGCACTGGAGATGGTGCCTCACCTCCTCTTTCGGACTTTCTCCCCACCAAAACATCGCCATGCTCAGCGGCTGCATCCCCCGCTCAAAGGCATATTGCAGCAACTTCGGCTCACAGCATTCGCCACTGCCTGCCGGTGCCACCATCTTTCGCCCTTGCTGCTGACCGTAATCGTGGAAGATCTCCTCGATGTCCTTTATCTCTCCGCGTGCGTTGCGCAAGCGAAACTGACGGAAGAGCCACGACTGCAAATTGTCGCTCTTTTGGCGACGCTGTTGGCGAAGACGACGCAGTGCACGCTCCAACTCGTCGACAGCGCTCAGCGCTTGCTCCGCCTGAGCCCGGTAATCTTTCCGCAAACGATGGAGCTCCGCATTCTCGAATTGCCGCCGGCGGATATATTCCTCGTTGCTTTCCCCTACCCTCGCCCCGCTGTGGTGACAGGCTTTAAAGTCTTGGATAGCCTGCTCCTGCCGGACTTTCACGGTCTCCAACTGCTGATGGGCCTCGTACAAATCCTGTCCCCGCTCCATGTCGCGGATGCGCTTATTGATGTCCGAGATTTCTGCCTCGTGCGTTTTGAAATAGCCGTTGGGCTGAAGATAGTCATAGACGGCCGGTACGAAGTCGGGCCAGTCGCTGCGTCCGACAATCTGTCCACTGTAACCGGCAATATAACCCAGTTCACCGTCTTGCCGTACGGCCACCACGCCAAACATCTTGCCTTTGGCTATCTCCGCCTGAAAGCTGGCATCCACCGCGTCTTTTGCAAAGGTCTGCTTTTTGTCGCCACGCAGATAAGCCGCCAATTGCGCGATCGCCAGCTGACAAAGCGCATCCGGCTCGTAATAGAACGGATTGTTCAACCTGACCGGTGGCTGCATGGATGTATCGAGCGGATGGAATATCATAGTTTCTTGGATGAAGTGTCGAAGACGAGAGAAAGGAAAGGGAAAAAACTGAGCCGACCTATAGGCCGGCTTGTCTGTTAAGTGTGTAAGATATCAAACGAAAAAACGCTGAGGGAAGAGGATCAGAGCGAAAAGCGTCTCTTCATCTCTTCGTAAAGCGGCAGGGCCGCCGCCTTGGCATCAGGATGAGGAGCACCCGTAGTGCCTAAGGCACGCAAATCGAAGAAATGCTTCCAGTCAGAAAGGAAAGCTGTATGAACCAACTCCGTGTTGGTGTCCAACGGCAACACCACGCGGGCTTCCTGAGGCTTGCGCCCCAAGGCTGTCAGATTGAGGTAAGCACGCTCGGCAGCTAAGTTGGCAAAGAGCCAGTTGTCGGCAGCGTCGGCCTCACCCGCGACAACTTTCTTGGTCAAAGCCAGGAAAGCGTCATCGTCGAGACTTACCGTGCCTTCCTTGATCGTCGACGTCCACGCACCGTCGGGCAGTTCTTTCACCCATTGCGGCAGGTTGATGGTAATCTCAGCCCCGAATTTCTCTTTCGAGTAATTGCAGTAGCGTGTACTCTGCTCTGCCATGGAGTTGACGCGATGACGGTTGAACTCGCGCGTGATCGCTACCTGAGTGGTGAAATGAACCGTGACGCGACGCTCATGGTGAACCATTGGCTCACAGAGTTCCTTGAGGTCGTCCATACGTCCGTTCTCCACCAGCACGCGCAGGTTGGTGGTGATGCAGGCCTTTCCATCCACCATGTTGACATGTGTGAACCGGTTTTGGCGGTAGAAGGATGTACGGTCGTCGTGCTCGTCCAGCGTCAGATAGATGGTGGCATGTTCGAGCATTGCCGTATGCTTGCTGGCGATCATGCGCTCCACAAACGGGCGCGCCGAGTCGGCAGTCTGGTGATTTTCACTCTTGTAGCACACTCTGCCGCAGCGCTCCACCTGACGGTAGACACCGTCCACTCCGGGTTGCTGCTCCCATATCTCGAAAGAGGGTTGATTGATCTTCATGATTTTGTCGTTTTGCTTTTGGCTGCAAAGTTAAGAAATAATATTGAAACGCATCGGTGTATTCCGTCTGAAAGTGAAAGAATTCAACCGTTCTCTGCCCCGTGCTTGATGTTTCTGGGGTGATGCAAGAGGATTTCCTGCCGCAGCGACTCGTCGTCCATGTGGGTGTAGATCTCCGTTGTGCCGAGGTCAGCATGCCCGAGCAGTTCCTGGATGATGCGAAGATCGGCTCCGCCCTTGAGCAATGCCGTCGCGAAGGAGTGGCGGAGCGTGTGCGGTGAGATGGTCTTCTTGATGCCCGCAGCCTCAGCCTGACGTTTCACCATAATCAGAATCATCGTACGCGTGAGATGATGTCCGCGCCGGTTGAGAAAGACATAGTCCTCCTCGCCGGGCTTGATGTTCATCTGTCGCCGGTCGTCAAACCACAGCTCCAGCTCATGGATGGCACGTTCTGATATGGGCACCAATCGCTGCTTACCACCTTTTCCGTTGACACGGATGAAGCCTTGTGGCAGGAAGAGGTCGCTGAGTTTGAGGTTGGTGAGCTCCGAGACACGTAAGCCACAGGAGAAGAATACCTCGATGATGGCGCGGTTGCGGTGCCCTTCATTGCTGGTCAGGTCGATGCTGTTCTCCAAAGCATCCACTTCCTCGGTGGACAGATATTCCGGCAAGTGCTGTGGCAGATGGGGAGACTCCAGCAGTTCTGTCGGGTCAACGTCGAGATAGCCGTCCAAGACTAAGTAACGGTAGAACGCGCGCACACCGCTGAGGATGCGCGCCTGCGACTTTGCGCTGATGTCATGATCGGAAAGCATCGCCGCGAAGTGTTCCAGATCCTCGAGCTTTACGCTCAGCGGGTCGAGCCCTTCTTGCTCTAAGTAGCCCAGCAACCAGTCAAGGTCATGCTTATAGGCCTCGACGGTATTGGGCGAATAGCCCCGCTCCAGCTTCAGATAACGTAGATAATGCTTTGTTAATTCCACATTCGTTTTTCCCTCAACCATTCATCATTCAACATTGATCATTCAACACTCTGATAATGGTCAGTCCATCACGCACGGGCACGATGACCTTTTCCACTCTTTTGTCGACGCGCACGTGATCGTTGAATGCCCGGATACCAAGCGTCTGATGATCGTGATCATAGGCCGGGTCGACGACATGCCCGTCCCACAGCGTGTTGTCGGCAAGGATGATACCACCGGGATTCATCAGTGGCAGGATCGCCTCATAGGTTTCCACATAGCGCCGTTTGTCGCCGTCGACAAACGCCATGTCGAAGGTTACGCCTAAACGAGGCGCTTCCACACAAGCGTCGCCGATGCGGAAGTCTATCCACGGCGACACTGCGCTGCCTTCAATCCAAGGGCGGGTGAAGTCCTCCATCTCGTCGTTGATCTCAAATGTAAAGAGCTTACTGCCGTCCACGCCCGCCTCGCGCAGTCCCTCAGCCATACAGATAGCTGAGTAGCCTGAGAACGTGCCGACCTCAAGCACATACTTCGGTCGCTGCATCAGCACGAGCATTTTCAGTAGTCGCCCTTGCAGATGTCCGCTTTGCATGCGCCCGTGGATGGTATGAATGTTCGTGGCGCGATAGAGCCGGTAGAGGTATTCGTCTTCCGGATCGCTGTGGTTGACGATATAGTCGTCGAGCTGTTGCGTGTCCGTCATGCCTTGTCGCTTTGGTGTGCGAGGATGCCACGGATAGCCAGCTCATAGCTTTGCAGACCAAAGCCACAGATGACACCGAGACAGCCTGCCGAGATCATCGAGTGATGACGGTACTCTTCGCGCTGGTGCACGTTGGAGATATGCACCTCCACCGTGGGGCAGCGCAGCGAACGGATGCAGTCGAGCAGTGCAATACTCGTGTGGGTATAAGCACCGGCGTTGAGTACAATGCCAGCGTAGTCGAAGCCTACCTGTTGCATCTTGTCGATGAGCTCGCCTTCTATATTGCTTTGGAAATAATCAATCTGCACGTCGGGGAACAGTGCTTTCAGTGTAGGCAGATAACTCTCAAACGAGTTCTTGCCGTAGATACCCGGCTCGCGCACACCAAGCAGGTTGAGGTTGGGGCCGTTGATAATCTGTATCTTTCTCATAGTTTTCACTTTTCAATACTGCAAAGATAGTGAAAACGAGTGGAATACGAAAATAAAGCTTGGGCTTTATTTTCGTATTCCCAAGTGCATCCTATCTTATTCAAAGCTACAAGCCGATAAGAGTACAACCATAAATTCATCAAAGACCAAGCGACTCGAAGAAGAAAGCCTCCACGCCTGTCACCTCTTGCCTGTGACAGAAGCAACGAGACTATTGGATAGTTGAGTCCATATATATATGTTCGCTCAATAAGATCTTTGCATGAAGTGCTGGTGAGATGCCGGTGATGTTCACCGCGTCTCACCATTTTTTTATTGTCGTTTTCTTTGCCATTCCACTTGTTTGCGCTATCTTTGCAATACAATGTCACAACCATCATCCATACAAGCCCTGCAACAGCAACGGCTGCTGTTGCAGTTGGAGTACCAGACCGAACGTGAGGCTTTCCGCAAGCAAGCCGACACCATGGGCATGGCACGCCGCGTCAAGCGTGGCGATGCCTGGTATCCCATACGAGTAGGTAAGAGCTATTACAACTCGCTCAACCAATTTGCGTTGGAGGTCTACCGCACTGCTGACGAAGGCATTGAGCACAACTTCGAATACGGCAAGCCCGTGGTATTCTTCCGCATGGAGGAGAGCAAGGGCAACGACAAGGCTGAGGCTACCGCCAAGATGAAGACCAAGCTCTTCGGCTTCACGGGCACAGTGTCGTATGTCGACGGAGACCGCATGGTAGTGACCATCCCTGAAGGTCATGCGCTCGACGTGCAGAGCTGCGAAGCACCCATTGGCGTACAGCTCTCTTTCGACGAGACCAGCTACCGCACGATGTTTGACGCCCTCGACCGTGTGATGCGCGCCAAGAGCGGACGCCTCGCCTATCTGCGAGATCTCTTCTACAGTCATGTGCCGGCCCAACACTTTCACTTCGGTCCCATGCGTTTTCCCTGGCTCAATGCCACGCAGGAGCACGCTGTCAACGAGGTGCTCTGCGCTAAGGATGTCATGGTGGTACACGGACCTCCGGGTACTGGCAAGACCACAACACTCGTTGAAGCCATCAACGAGACGCTTATGCGCGAGAGCCAGGTGCTCGTCTGCGCACAGAGCAACATGGCTGTAGACTGGATCTGCGAGAAACTCGTAGACCGGGGCATCAACGTGCTGCGTATCGGCAACCCGTCACGCGTCAACGACAAAATGCTCGGCTTCACCTACGAACGCCGCTTTGCCGACCATCCCGACTATCCCCAGCTGTGGGGCATCCGCAAGGCAATGCGTGAATTGCGCAAGAGTAAACATGGCCGCGACGAGAAATATCATCAGAAACTGGAGCGGCTGAAGAGTCGTGCTACCGAACTGGAGATCCGCATCAACGCCGAACTCTTCGGTGAGGCGCGCGTCATTGCGTCCACACTCGTAGGCTCGGCCAGTCGTCTGCTCGAGGGCATGAAGTTCTCCACGCTGTTCATCGACGAGGCAGCACAGGCTTTGGAGGCTGCCTGCTGGATACCCATGCGGCGTGCCGGACGCGTGATCCTTGCCGGTGACCATTGTCAGTTGCCGCCCACAGTGAAGAGCATTGCTGCCATGAAAGCCGGACTTGGCAAGACACTCATGGAGCGTATCGTCGAGAACAAGCCCGAATGTGTCTCACTCCTGCAAGTGCAATACCGCATGAACGACGCCATCATGCGCTTCAGCTCCGACTGGTTCTATGGTGGTAAGGTGGAGAGTGCGCCACAGACAGCCCACCGTGGCATCCTCGACTACGACATACCGATGGAGTGGATCGACACGTCGGACATGGAAGTAGGCCCCGACGAGCCCAACTTCCGTGAGCAGTTTGTCGGTGAGAGCTTTGGCCGCGTCAACAAAGGCGAGGCGTTGCTCACGCTCAACACGCTGCGCGACTACTATACCAAGATCGGCAAGCAGCGTGTCCTTGACGAGCAGATCGACGTAGGTGTCATCTCGCCCTACCGTGCACAAGTGCAGTATCTGCGCGGACTCATCAAGCGCGACGCTTTCTTCAAACCCCTCCGTCATCTCGTCACCGTCAACACCGTCGACGGTTTCCAAGGCCAGGAACGCGACATCATCCTCATCTCCATGGTGCGTGCCAACGACGACGGACAGATCGGATTCCTCCGCGACCTGCGCCGCATGAACGTGGCCATCACCCGTGCCCGCATGAAGCTCATCATCCTCGGCAATACCGCCACGATGACGAAACACCCGTTCTATAAGAAGCTCTTCGACTATGTGCAAGGGCTGAAAGAAGAATAAATCATATAGTAAGACATGGTTCGGATGAAATCAACAACATGGATTTGCACCAACTATAAATAAGGAAAGAAAGGAATCGTTAGTATGAACAAACTCTTGACATTCTTGAAGCAGTGGACGCTGGTGGTCGCACTGTGCGTGGGCTCCTTGGTTTATCTGCTCTTCTCCGAGATACCCGTGTTGGAACCTATTGGCGACTTCATGGGACCCAAGTTAGTGGCGCTGTTGCCCTACGTCATTTTCCTCATTCTCTACGTCACCTTCTGCAAGATACAAGTAAAGGAGTTGCGTCCCCGCACGTGGCATTTCATCTTGCAGGGTATCCGTGTCGCGCTGTCCGCCATCTGCGTCGCTCTGGTAGCCATCGCGCCCTCGGCAGGATGGAAGTTGATCTTTGAAGGCATGTTCATCTGCTTCATCTGTCCCACGGCCGCTGCCGCACCGGTGATCACCGAGAAGCTTGGTGGAAGCATAGAGTCGATGACCGTGTATATACTTATCGCCAACTGCGTCACCTCAGTCATCATCCCGCTCTTCTTCCCTATGGTGGAGAAGAGTGCTGACATTAGTTTTCTCTTTGCCTTTCTGATGGTACTCAAGCGTGTGTTCATTGTGCTCGTCGTACCGCTGTGCCTGGCCCTGCTCACGCGCCGTTACCTGCCGCACGTGGCCAAATGGATTCGTGACCGCCGCAATCTCGGCTTCTATCTGTGGAGTTTCAACCTCTCCATCATCATGGGACTGGCCATGCAGAGCATTCTCCACGCCCCCGTGTCTGGCATCACGCTGGTAGCTCTGTGCGTCATCCCATTGTTCATCTCTGTCTTCCAATTCGGTTTGGGAAAGCTCGTCGGCGCGCACTACGGCGACAGCATCAGCGCCGGACAAGCCTTAGGACAGAAGAATACGGTGGTAGGCATTTGGCTCACGCTGACCTTTCTCAACCCTTACGCTGCCATCGCGCCCTGCGCTTATGTGGTGTGGCAAAACCTTATCAATGCCGTACAACTCTGGGTGAAGGAGAAATACGGAGCGCTGAAGTGGTAAGGAAGACCCTCCCCTTCCTAAAAGGGAGGGAGAAAGCATCAACATATTCGTGATATTCTTTATGCCATCCTATAGACTCGGATGATCTGCCCGTCGTAGTCTTGCTGGCTCTCCAGCTCTATTCCTTCGGGCAACTGTGGCGCACGCACACCGGCAGCGAGCGTGGCGGGAGCCGTCTCCATGCGTATCTCGTCCCACAACCCACGGTCGAGGAAAGCCTGCAAAGTCTGAGCTCCCCCTTCGACAATCAGACTTTGCTTGCCCTCGGAACAGAGATATTCGAGGACACTGTCGATGTTGTCGAAAGCACGGAAGCCCCCGGGGACGCCCTCACAATGATGCGTCAGCACAAGACGCTCGGGATCGCGACCGGCCCACAGACGAACGTTGAGCTGAGGATGATCGCCATCGAATGTATGCCGACCGACGAGGATGGCATCGTTCTCCGCCCGCAGCTTATGTACAAGCATCTGAGTGAACGGCGACGAAAGAGCGACTTGTCGTCCGTCCTCACCGCTGATGAAACCATCGGCAGACTGTGCCCATTTCAACAGAATGTAAGGACGATGGTGCGTATTGAACGTGATGAACCGCTTGTTCAACGCCAGACACTCTTTTTCCAACACGCCGACAGTGACCTCAATGCCCGCGTCGCGCAGTTTCTTCACACCACGCCCCTGCACCTTGGCAAAGGGATCGATGCATCCACAGACCACACGGCGTACATGCTTGCTGATGATCAGGTCGGCACACGGTGGCGTCTTGCCCCAGTGACTGCAAGGCTCCAACGATACGTAGACAGTGGCTCCGCCAAGCAGCGCCTCGTCCTCCGGTTTCACGGAAGCAAAAGCGTTGACCTCTGCATGTCCCTCACCACAGCGCACGTGGTAGCCTTCACCGATGATGCGGCCGTCGCTGCTGACGATCACCGCGCCGACCATAGGGTTCGGCTTGGCGTTCTGCCGTCCGTTGATGGCGAGCTCCAGGCAACGCCGCATGTATTTTTCATCTGTTTCCCTGTTGATTTCTTCTGTGTTCATAGTCCGAAATGCTATTCTTTTATTATCTTTGCACTATGACTTATCAGCAACTATGGCATCAGCTCACGCCCCTCTACGCCGTAGAGGAGGCGCAGGCCATCACCCGACTGGTGTTGGAGACGACCTTTGGCCTCTGCCTCACTGACCTTGTCTGTGGCAAAGTTAGTGAATTATCGGCAGACGACGAAACAAAGCTGCATGAAATATGGCAGCGGCTGGAGGCCGGTGAGCCCGTACAGTATGTGCTTGGTGAGGCCGATTTCTTTGGTCGATCGTTCCGTGTGTCTCCCGGCGTGCTCATCCCACGTCCCGAGACCGAGGGCCTGTGCCGCCTGGTCTTGGACGGTCTGCCCACCGGCGCACATGTCCTCGACATAGGCACCGGATCGGGCTGCATCGCCATCACCGTTGCTTTGGAAGCCACGCAAGTTCTGGTGGAAGCCTGGGATATCAGTGACGAGGCCCTGCGACAGGCGCGCGACAATGCCGTGCGGCTGGGTGCGCAGGTACTTTTCCGACAAAAAGATGTACTTGCGGAGGCGAAAAAAGATGTACTTGCGGAGGCAAAAGAAAACGTGTTTTCGGAAGCGAGAAAAGGAGAAAGAAGTGAAGAAGGCAGCCTTTACGACTGCATCGTCTCCAACCCGCCTTACATCGCCGACAAGGAGCGCACGACGATGGCGCGCAACGTACTCGACTACGAGCCGTCGACAGCACTCTTCGTGCCCGACGACGATCCACTGCGCTTCTACCGTGCTATCGCTGAGCTGGGGCTGCGACGACTGCGACCGGATGGCCGTCTCTGCTTTGAGATCAATCCGCTCTATGCCGAGGCGCTCAGCAGCCTGCTGGTCTCTTTAGGCTATGAAGCAGTGACGATCCTCGTCGACGACTACGGCAAACAGCGATTCGCAACTGCAAGAAAGCGAGGATAGCTGCTATAAAGTCTATAAAATCTATAAAAGGAAACCGACCATGATCAACGAGGAAACCGCGCGAGCCACGGCAAAGCTCGCCGCCCTCTGTGCCAAAGCCGAGCACTGCACGGGCGAGATGGACAAGAAACTGCGGCAGTGGGGCATCAGTGCTGAAGACCGGCAGACGGTCATCGACTATCTCGTGACCAACCACTACGTCGACGACAGCCGCTATACCGAGGCCTTCGTCGAAGACAAGATACGCTTCAACCAATGGGGACGCCGCAAGATCGAACAGGAGCTCTACGCCAAAGGTGTGCCGGCTGATGTCTACACGCCCGTGCTCGACCTTGTGCCCGACAGCGCTTATCTCGAGCAGTTGCGTCCGTTGCTCCGCGCCAAGTGGCCGACCATCAAGGCCGACAGCGACTACGAGCGTAGCATGAAGCTCATCAAGTTTGGCATGGGACGAGGCTATTCGCTCGACCTCATCCGGCAGTGCATCGACAGTGTGAGCGAAGAAGATCTCGACGGCGATGGCGAGTTGGATTGACCGTCTGCTCGACTTCGTCTTACCACGCTTCTGCCCGATCTGTGGGCGACGGCTGTCTCTCAACGAGCCTCAGCTCTGCTCGTCCTGCCTGCTCGAGCTACCCTACACGGGATTTCTGGAGCGTCCTTACGACAATCTGATGGTCGACAGACTCTATGGCAAGATACGGAATTTCGAGCGCGGTGCCTCCTTATTCTACTATATGTATGACGACCGTCGCAACTTCCTCTTTGACCTGAAATACCACAACCGCCCCGAGATGGGACTCTGGCTGGGCGAGGAAGCTGGACAGCAGATGTTGCGGACGGGCTTTCTCGACGGCATCGACGCGATCATCCCCGTGCCGCTGGCACATTCGAGACTGCGACAACGGGGCTACAACCAAAGCGAGCTCATCGCGCAAGGCATCAGCGAGGTCACCGGCTTACCGGTTCTCACTCACGTAGCGCGCCGTACGACGTTTGCCAAGAGTCAGACCAGCCTGAGCACTGCGCAACGTTTTGAAAACGTAAAAGACGCCTTCCTGCTCGTCGATGCCGAAGCGATCCGTCACCGCCACGTGCTCATCGTCGACGACGTAGTCACCACGGGAGCCACCACCACGGCACTGGCCGCTCAGCTATCTTTGGCGGGCGACGTGCGCATCAGCGTCTTCTCGCTGGCCATCGTCAAGCAGCAGCATCGGTAGGACAAAGGTAAATTGCTACATACAAAACAGCAAAAAGAAATCCTATGTATATAATAGGTGTATCGTTCAACTCTAATATCAACATATCATGAAACAGATTGCAACCAACAACGCGCCGGCAGCCATCGGCCCTTACAGCCAGGCCATCCAAGCCGGTAACTTCGTTTTCGTCAGTGGACAACTTCCCGTGAACCCTGCTACAGGTGAGTTCGCACAGGGTGGCATCAAAGAGCTCACCCGTCAAAGTCTTACCAACATCCAGCACATCCTGAAGGAAGCCGGACTGACCATGGCCGACGTGGTGAAGACGACAGTCTTCCTGGCCGACATGGCAGACTTCGCCGACATGAACAGCGTCTATGCTGAGTTCTTCCAGACTCCCTACCCTGCCCGCTCAGCTGTCGCCATCAAGACATTGCCGAAGAACGCGCGTGTCGAGATCGAATGCATCGCAGCAAAAGCATAAGCATAAGCCAAGCAGTGTGCCCAACTATGGGTACACTGCTTTTTTGTTCACTCAAAACGTCACATAGGGCTCCAGTCGCTTGATCTCTTCCGGCGGGAAGTCCTTACTGAGTCTCAGATCATTCAGACTGTGAATTGGTCCGCGCAACCGACGATAGTCCACGATAGCCTTAGCCTGATAATAGTTGATATAGGGATGCCGCTTCAGTTCGCCCAATGTCAGCGTGTTCACGTTCAATTTATGCACATCGCCCAACGCTATCTTCAAATAGGGAATGGCTGCCTGCGGGAATTCGTCGTCGATCTCCTTCAGCTGGCTTTGCGACACGAAGCCGCCTAAGCGATCTCGATAGCTGATGATGCGACGTGCCCAGTACGAACCGATACCCGGCACGCGTTTCAGCATATTGGTATCGGCGAGGTTCAGGTTCACATGTTCTGCTGCACTGAGTTTATGAGGATAGTCATAATGCCGGGTGGTGTCATTTTCAGCGCGTATCGTCCGTGTCGTCCCACCGCCGTATCCTCGTCTTTCGTATCCATAATAGTCTGCCGCCGGCTGATAGTCGCTGCTGATACGGATGTAGGGTGCCAGTTCCTCGTATTGTTTCTTTGTCAGTCCGTAGAGCCGTGCGAAGTCTTCCTTCCTGCTGTAGACGCCGCCTGCCGCCCGATATTTATAGATGCTGCGCACCTGCCAGGGTTGCAGTCCCAGTCTCAGCAGCTCGGTGCTGTCGGCTGTGTTCGGGTCAAAGGCAAAGAGAGCATGATGGGTCACGGGCTGGGCATAGGTCAGATTAGCTTTCCTGTCTTTTGTCGCCACGGCTGTAGCGTCTTCGTCCGGCGTCATTTCCGAGCCGTCACCGCCCACAAAGATCATCAGAAGCATACCTACCAAGGCCAGTGACAGCAGAAAGATCATCACCAGCCTGTCGTTATGATTATAGATATAGTCTTTGCTCTTCATCGTACTTCCGTTTACTGGTTAACTGCAGCACCGTCTCTCCGTGCCGCTTCCTGCTTGCAAATATACGGTTTTATCCCTTACCTTGTCATTCAATAAAGCAAAAAGATGGAAAGAAAATCAATATCAGCAGCAATACTTATTGGTTTTGACAGTTCACGTCCTTCTTTCGTCCCTTGCAGCATATCACTCCCCCTCTCCTTTGGAGAGGGGCACGGGGTGAGGCTTTTTCGAGAGGGGCACGGGGGTGAGGCTCGGTACGGGGGTGAGGCAAGTTTGCAACCCGGTTGCACGCCAAACTTCTTACCTTTGCACACAGAAATATAAAACGAAGAAAGCGATGAACAAGAAACTGCTGAGAATCATTCTGTCTGCCGTGCTCCTGTTGGCTGCATGGCTCGTGACCCGTAATATAGCGATGCCCGTATGGGGACAACTGTTAGTATTCCTCGTTCCCTACCTCATCGTAGGTTACGACGTGCTGGGCGAAGCATGGGAAGGCATCCGTGAGGGCGACCCCTTTGACGAGGACTTCCTTATGGCGGTAGCCACCATCGGCGCCCTGCTCATCGGCTTCCTCCCCGGCGCCGAACCACAGTTCCCCGAGGCTGTCTTCGTGATGCTGTTTTTCCAGGTAGGTGAACTCTTTGAGGACTATGCCGAAGATCGCAGCCGCGAGTCGATCACCAAGCTCATGGACATCCGTCCCGACACCGCCAACGTAGAGCGCGGAGGCCAGGTCACCGTCGTAGCCCCCGCTGACGTGAAGGTCGGCGAGACCATCGTGGTGAAGCCCGGCGAGAAGATCCCTCTCGACGGCACCGTCATTGAGGGCTGCTCCAGCCTCGACACCGTAGCACTCACCGGTGAGAGCATACCACGCGGCGTGGACGTTGGCGGAGAAGTCATCTCCGGCTGTGTCAACATCTCCGGCGTGCTGCGCATCAAGACCACGAAGAGTTTCGGCGAGTCCACAGCTTCGAAGATCGTAGACCTCGTGGAGAACGCCAGTGCCAACAAGTCACGAAGCGAAAATTTCATCACCCGTTTTGCTCATGTCTACACGCCCATCGTAGTGTTCATGGCACTTGCCCTGGCCTTCATCCCGCCCTTCTTCGCCCCGAGCTATGCCGACGCCTTCGGCACGTGGCTCTATCGTGCGCTGACGTTCTTGGTGGTCAGCTGTCCGTGCGCCCTGGTCATCTCAGTACCTCTGACGTTCTTCGGTGGCATCGGCGGAGCGTCGCGTCGCGGCATCCTCATCAAGGGTGGCAACTACATGGATGTCCTTGCGCGCTGCTCTACGGTAGTCTTCGATAAGACCGGCACGCTGACCAAGGGTGTCTTCGCCGTTGATGCCGTGCACCCCGACCGGATGGATGCCAACGCACTGCTCCATCTCGCCGCCCACGTGGAGCGTTTCTCCACCCATCCCATCGCCGCGGCGCTGCGCCAGGCCTACCCCGACGAGCACGACCACTGCCGCGTCGAGGACATCGAGGAGGTGGCAGGCTATGGTGTGCAGGCCATGATCAACGGCCACCGCGTCTGCGTGGGCAATGAGAAGATGATGCGCAAGGTGGGTGCCGAGGTGCACAGCTGCGTGAAATGCCAGGGACATGTGGGCACCGTGGTGCATGTCGCCGTCGACGGAAGCTATGCGGGACATGTCGTCATCTCCGACCAGGTGAAGCCCGACGCCCGTGAGGCCATTGCCAGTCTGAAGCGTCTCGGCGTCGAGCGCACGGTGATGCTCACCGGTGATCACGAGCAGGTGGGAATGTTCGTTGCCGACGCGCTCGGTCTCGACGAGTATCATGCCGGACTGCTGCCTGCCGACAAGGTGGAACATGTAGAGCGTCTGCTGCATGAGAAGCCGGTGGGAACAAGTCTTGCCTTTGTCGGTGACGGCATCAACGACGCACCGGTCTTGGCGCGTGCCGACGTAGGCATCGCCATGGGAGCCTTGGGCAGTGACGCTGCCATCGAGGCCGCCGATGTGGTGCTCATGGACGACAAACCGTCGAAGATCGCCACTGCTATCCGCATGGCGCGTCACACCATCGGCATCGCCCGGCAGAACGCTGGCTTTGCCATCGGCGTGAAGGTCGCCATCCTCGTCCTCGCCGCCCTCGGTCTGGCAGGCATGGGCCTTGCCGTCTTCGGTGATGTCGGTGTGATGGTCCTCTGCGTGCTCAATGCCACACGGACGCTGAGAGCGTAACAGAATAAGGAATCATATTCATATTTTCCTTGACAAAAGTCTGTCAGGATTTCCTTTCATTCCAGAGAGGAAAGAAAGAGCTTTGAACGCCAAAGCCATGGTCGAAAGAGGCAAAAAGCATGGTCTTTCACTCAAGACAGTGGACTCATGCCATCAAAAAGCCTTTTTCTCACTATCAAAAAGCCGAGATGACATGATGAAAAAGGTACTTTGACGAAAAATTCTCTAGAGAATTTTTCGTCAAAGTACCTTTTTGATAAGACCGCAAAATCGTCATTTTTCATACATCCTTATAAATCAGCACATTACAAAAACGTCCAAAATTCGCAAAAAATCGACCGAGAGGCCTCTTGCTCGCAAGGATCGCATTCTCAGAGCCCGTTTTTTGTCAGTTTATCCAACAAAACGCAAGCCCTTCCCTAACCCTCCCCAAAGGGAGGGAATTGCAATACCCTCGACATAGCTCTGTCATATGAGCGTTAGAATTTTGGTTAACGCTCCGCTACGCGGAATAAAGGATAACCGAATATGGAGAATATATAACTTATGACCGGGTTGTTATTCATGGTGTGTCCCTTCCAGGGATATCTTACCCCTTTTGTACGATTCTTGCATGAATCTTGGACGATCGTTGCGTATGTATTGAAAAGAAAACCTTAACTTTGCGGCAAGAAACAAATCCTAACACACACTATACGATATGAAACCAATCATCATGTTTGCCGCCTCCGTGGTCATGCTGCTGCCCACACAGGCACAGAAGCGACTCGGTGGCTATCCGATCACTCCCGTGACGTTCACCTCCGTGAAGGTGGCTCCCAACAGCTTTTGGGGACAACGGCTTGAAGCCAGCCGCAAGGTTACCATACCGCTCGCCTTCAGCAAATGCGAGGAGACGGGGCGCTACAAGAACTTTGAGCATGCGGCCGAGCATCTCAAAGACCCGTCAAAGGTGTTTCCCATCAGTGGTTATAGTTTCGACGACACCGATCCCTATAAGACCATTGAGGGAGCGAGCTATATCCTTCAGACCTATCCCGACGCTAAGCTGAGACACTATATCGACAGCGTGATCACCATCATCGGCAGTGCACAGGAGCCCGACGGCTATCTCTATACGGCAAGAACACAAAACCCGCAGCACCCGCATGAGTGGGCCGGCGACAAGCGATGGTCGAAAGAAGAGGATCTCAGCCACGAGCTCTATAACCTCGGACACATGACAGAAGCTGCCATCGCACACTATCAGGCCACAGGCAGCCGCCACTTCCTCGACATCGCCATCCGCTACGCCGACTGCGTCTGCCGTGAGGTGGGGCCGAAACCAGGGCAGGCCTGCGTGGTACCGGGACATCAGATTGCCGAGATGGCACTCTGCAAGCTCTATCTCGTCACCGGACAACGCAAGTATCTCGACGAGGCAAAGTTCTTCCTCGACTATCGCGGTAAGACACAAGTGCGGTCGGAATACTCTCAAAGCCACAAACCGGTGATTGACCAGGACGAGGCTGTCGGTCACGCCGTGCGCGCCGCCTATATGTATGCGGGCATGGCCGACGTTGCCGCACTCACCGGCGACACGGCTTACATCCACGCCATCGACCGCATCTGGGACAACATCGTCAGCAAGAAACTCTATATCACCGGCGGCATCGGAGCCACGAACAACGGTGAGGCCTTCGGCGCCAACTATGAGTTGCCCAACATGAGTGCCTATGCCGAGACCTGCGCCGCCATTGGCAACGTGTATGTCAACTATCGTCTTTTCCTGCTCCACGGTGAGTCGAAATACTACGATGTGCTGGAGCGCACACTCTACAATGGTCTCATCAGCGGCGTGAGCCTCGACGGCGGAAAGTTCTTCTATCCCAATCCCTTGGAGTCCATGGGACAGCATCAGCGCCAGCCGTGGTTTGGCTGCGCCTGCTGTCCAAGCAACATCTGCCGTTTCATTCCCTCACTGCCCGGATATGTCTACGCCGTGAAAGACCGCAACCTCTATGTCAACCTCTTCCTGGCCAACAGCGCCACGATGAAAGTCGGAGGCAAAGAGGTAAAGCTGAACCAAGAGACACAGTACCCTTGGAATGGCGACATCGCACTGAAGATCGAAGGTAACCAGGCCGGACGCTTCAACATGAAGATACGTATACCGGGATGGGCCAAGAGCCGGCCCGTGCCATCAGACCTCTATGAGTATTCCGACGGCAAGCGACCCTCTTACTCCGTGCTTGTCAACGGCAAGAAGGTGGAAGCCGATCTGGAGTCTGACGGATACTATACTATCAACCGCACATGGAAGAAGGGTGACGTCGTACGCATCCATTTCGACATGGACGTGCGCACCGTACGCGCGAATAATAAGGTGGTAGCCGACCGCGGGCAGATCGCCGTGGAGCGTGGACCGCTGGTCTACTGCGCAGAGTGGCCGGACAACAACTTCGACATCATGGGCATGCTCGTCAACCAAAGTCCGACATTCGCTGCCGGAGAGAAGCCGATGGCTGCCTTCATCCCCGCTGACCGCCAAAAGCAGCTCACACTCTTCAATACACAGGACATCACCACACTCTCCACCGACGCCCAGCTGCTGGCCTACGACAAGCAGGGACGGCTGACCACAACAAACGAGCGGCTGACGCTGATCCCGTATTTCGCCTGGTGCCATCGTGGCAGTGGTAACATGAAGGTATGGATGCCGCAGGATGTGCGTGCCACCCGTCCGGCCACACCGGCCACGCTGGCTTCGCAAGCTACTATTGCCTCGTCGACACCCTCAGCATCAATGAAGAGTATTGCCGACGGACTGGTACCTGCCGACGAGAACGACCGCTCGGTGACCTATTTCCATTGGTGGCCGAAACAAGGAACTACGGAGTGGATCATCTACACCTTTCAAGAGCCACAGCAAGTACAGTCTGCCACCGTCTACTGGTACGACGACCAGCCTTGGGGCGGATGCAAGGTTCCGGAGTCTTGGAACATAGAATATCAGGATGCACAAGGACAATGGCAGCCGGTGGCCGATGCCGACAGCTATCCCGTAAAGAAAGGACAGCCCTGCACCGTCCATTTCGCGCCCGTAAAGACTAAGGTGCTCCGCCTCAACGTCAAGCAGCCCGCGAAATACTCCTGCGGACTCTTTGAGTGGAGCGTGAAGTAACGTGGAATGGACCCACTCTAACTCTCCCTAAAGGGAGAGAATGGTAATACCCAAGCCATCGTTTTGTCAACGGAAAGGCAGAATGTCCTCTTTCGTCCCTTGCAGCATATCACTCCCCTCTCCCTTTGGAGAGGGGTTGGGGGGTGAGGCCGGTGAGGTTGCAAGGCTCTCTAATACTCTCCCGGCTTCACTCCAAACTGCTTTTGAAAGCACTTCGAGAAATACGACGGATTGTTAAAGCCCACCTGATAGGCAACCTCAGACACGCGGTACTGCTTGGTCTTGAGCAGACGGGCAGCCTTGCGCAGACGAACGATCTGGATCATCTCGTTGGGCGTGGTGTCAGTGATCGCCTTTACCTTGGCAAAGAGTCCCGAACGACTGATGTTGAGCCGCTCGGCCAACATCTGCACGTTGAAGTCGGGATTGTCTATGTTCTCCTCTATGATCTCATTCATTTGTCGCAACAACGCGTTGTCCATCGGTGCCTTGGCCAACTCTGGTACCGGCTCATTGGGCGTGGCTGCAAAGCGCTGCATCAGCCGGCGGCGCATGGCGATCATGTTGCGGATGCACGCTTCAAGATACTGCATGGAAAACGGCTTCTCGATGAAAGCGTCGGCGCCGCAGTCCATGCTCTCCGTCTTGCTGGCATCATCGGTCTTGGCCGTGAGCATGATGAAGGGAATGTGACTCGTACGGGCGTCATTCCTTACGCTGCGGCACAGCGACGCTCCGTCCATCTCCGGCATCATCCAGTCACTGACGATCAGCGTCACAGCATGCTTTGACAAGACGTCGAGAGCCTCACATCCGTTGCCGGCCGTCAACACCTGATAATGAGGTTGGAAGTTCTTCGCGATATAGTGACTCATGTCAGGATCGTCCTCCACGATGAGCACCGTCTCCTGCTGTGCGCTCTGCTCTTTCTGATCCTTAGCCTCAGCCATCATCTTCTCATCAGCAGCTGATCCCTCTTTTGTCTCTTCATCCTCGCCTTCAGTTTTCACTGCTTTTGTCGTCTCCTCTGTGAGACTGGACAGACTCGGCACAGGCGTGACGGGCAGCTTCACAATCATGCGGGTGCCCCGTCCGGGTTCCGACTCCACGCTGATCTCCCCATCGTGTGCCTCCACGAGGTTCTGCACGATGGAAAGGCCGATACCCGTGCCCGGCTTGTTGTCCTTGGCCTGGAAGAAAGGACGGAAGATCTTCTCACGGTCCTCAGCGCTGATGCCCGCTCCGTTGTCTGCTACACTGATCGTGTAGCGTCCCGCAGTCGCATCAACATGGCAGCAAAGGTCTACATGGTCGTGGGTATATTTCGTGGCGTTGGTCATCAGGTTACTGATGATCTTGGTCAGTCCCTCCGCGTCTACGACGGCGAGGAAGTCCTGTGGCGGATAAGCGACGTCGAGAGTGATACCCCGCTGCTCCATCGAGGGAAGAAAGCGTTCCGCCACGGCATGCATGATAGCCGCAATGGACTGGCGCTCGAAGTGGAGTTCAAAGCCATGCTCCACCTTGTTGAAGTCGAGCAACTGATTGACGAGTTCCAAGAGTCGATGGGCATTGCGGTCGATGATGTTCAGGTCGTCGGAAGCCCGCGCCTCTTTTTTCTGCATCAGCTTCTCCAAGGGACCGATGATCAGCGTCACCGGTGTGCGTATCTCGTGGGCAATCATCGTGAAGAAGCGCAAGCGCGCCTCACGCACCTCAGCGGCTTTCTGTTCGCTGAGCCGCTGCATCTCGCGCTGATGACGACGCTCGGCACGACGCAAACGAAGCTGGGTATAATAATAAATAAGGAGTAGCAACACAGCCAGATAAAACAGTTTGGCAGGCAGTGACCACCAAAAAGGCGGATGCACCACGATGACCAGCCGCGCCTCCTCACGGCTCCAGATGCCGTCGTTGTTGGTAGCTTTGACGCGGAACGTATAAGTTCCTGCAGGCAGATTGGTATAGGTGGCCGTATGGCGGTTACCCGCATCAATCCAGTCCTTGTCGAAGCCGTCGAGCCGATAGGCAAAGCGATTCTTCTCCGGAGCGCAATAGCTCAGTGCCGAGAAGGTCAGCGTGAACATGTTGTCTTTATAGCCTAAATCCAACTGTCGGATGTCGCCCAACGCCTCTGGCAGCAGTTTCGAGCCGACACGCTGTGGCTGGTTGAGCACCGCCAATGCTGTGATGAACACCTGTGGCACCATGCGGTTGAGCAGTATCGTGTAGGGCAAGAACGTACTGAAGCCTTTCACCGTACCGAAGAACAGACTGCCGTCGGAAGCTTTCAAGGCTGCATTGGATTGAAAATGATTGCTGGCTAGACCGTCGTAGCGGTTGAAGATACGTGTGGGTTCACCGGGAATATAGCGCACCAGTCCCATCGTGGTACCGAGCCAAAGCGTATAGCCATCGCAGACCACACTGTTCACCTCCTGAGAAGGCGCGGCAATGTTCACCCGACGAAAGCGGTCGCTGCGTGCGTCGTAGCAGCAAAGGCCATTGCTTGTGGCGATCCACAGCTGTCCCCGCTCATCGCTGTCAATGCTGTTCACCTGCGACGAAGGCAACGAACCCTCTGCCCGTGAAGGCATATAGTGGTGGAAGCGACCCGTGCGGGCGTCCAGCCGGTAGAGTCCTGCGCCCTGCGTGGAGAACCAAAGATTGCCATTACGGTCCTCGTCGATGTCCAGTACCAGCACACCCGTATGGCATACGGAACGGAACTGACGGACTTTCTCGTCATAGACCCGTACGTCCTCCATCGTTCCAGCCCACAACCGGTGTCGTGAGTCGCGCATCAGCGCATAGCAACTCCTCACTGCGTACTCACCCTCATTGCCTACCGTCGTGACACTGCCGCTGGTGATGTCCATACGCAGGATGCCGTCGCTATAGGTTCCAATCCACAAGGCATTGCCCTCCGCCCACAGTGCATGGACGTTAAGCGTGGACAGCCGCTGCTGAGCAGGAAAGGACATCATGGCATGATGGCTGAGCGAATAACAAGAAAGCCCGCCGTCGTCACTGCCTATCCACACGTGCCCCATGCCGTCTTCGCAGAAATGTCCCACCACATTGCCACGCTGTCCCTCAGCAGCCGAGAAGCTGACGAAACGATGACTGACGGGCGAGACATATTTCACGCCACCATAGAATGTGCCATACCACAGTCCACCCTCACGGTCACGGATGACGGCATAGACAAAGCGGTCGTCGTTGGAGACATCATGGCTTTGTGCACTCTCGGGATAACGGCTCCAACGATTGGTAGCAATGTCGTAGCGCAGCAGTCCGTCGTCACAACCGATGAACAGCGTATGAGGGTTATTATATAATAAGGAGTGGATGTGCAGTCCGGCACCTGTCAGTGTCGGGTTGATGACTTGCTTCAACGTTCCGTCGGCATCCATGCGGAAAAGGCCATGAGACCACGAGCCCAGCCACAGCGTGCCGTCGCCGTCTTGCAGCATGCTCATGCCGCCGCCATCAGCCGATGCACCTTTTGTCCCTACTGGCTCAAACCGCTGGCTCGCCTTGTTGAGCCGATAGAGCAAGTGCCGTCCCTTGGTGGTGTAGGCCCACACCTGGTTGTCAATGCCGACGCAAAGGGCACGGATGTCTCCACCATTTTGTGGGAAAGGATATTGCCGGAGGTCATGTGTCCGCTTGTTATAACGGAACACGCCCTGCCGTTGTGTGCAGATCCAGAGGTTGCCGTCGCGGTCGTCTACAACTTGGTTCACCGTCGTATTGATGCGGGGAAGAAAGGATGAGAACTGCTCTGTACGGGTATCGAAATGGCACAGCCCGCGGCTTGTACCCACCAGCAGTCCATTGCCAAAGGCGTGAAGGGTGGAGACAAAGGGATCGGAGCCGCGCAGGGGATTATAATAATAGGTGATCTCGTGGCTGTCGTAGCGGCACAGCCCGTTGTCGGTGCCCATGAAGATGAAACCGTCTCGGTCTTGCAGCAGCGAGCGCACGGTGTTGGACCGCAGTCCTTCCTCCATCGTCAGACTACGGTAGGGCAATCCCACTTTCGCCACAGCACTGCCCGGCACCGTCATCATGCCGGTCAATTCCGTCTCCGCACTGCCTGTCATTGCCCAACCAAGCAATGCCACGACAATCCACATCATTCTCCCAAAGATTGTTCTCATCATGTATATAGATAGGTCTTGGATAGCACAAAGGTACACAAAAAAGAGGAAACTACAAAAGGGCAGCAAGCGTTTGCTGCCCTTATATATATAAGCGAATCAATACTCCTGAATGCTCTCTATCTTGTCTACTTTCATTCTATAGACAACATAAGTCACTCCAAACTTCACCATAGCCTTAGCTGTTAGATATTGGTAAACACTCATTGTGCCCGTAACCTTAGCAGGTCCTGCAAGATCAATGATAGCGTCGCTAATGTTATCAACGATAACTATAGGACCTTGTTCCTCACCAAATGTCCGTTGGTATACTTTCTGGTCAACAAAGCGAAAGCACCACCGCTTCACGATTTCATCAAAGTACAACATACCGGTTTCGTCAGCGAACGTGATGGGCACTATCTCCTCTTGTCTTGGATAGGAAACCAACCAGTCGCTGTCATCAGAATCCTTACAAGCACAAAGGCTTGTGAATACCAAGAGACTCAGCAAGAGAAAATTCAATAACTGTTTCATAGCCTTTACATTTTTAAGTTAATCATTACAGAGTAATAATACTTTCTTCAATTTAGTCTTTGCAGCGGCGATCATGTCTGATGTGCCACTGCCATCAGTGACATATCTGACCACTCGCTCCGCATAGTTCAGAGCTTCCATAGCTTCGGGAGTATCAGCCTTCACGCTTAGTCTGATCTGTTTCATCAACTGATTGAGAGGAGCAAGTTCTTCGGTCTCAGCCAAGTTACCCGGCCGCATCGTGTTGACGGCTTTGTTCAGAGCAGCGATAGTCTCCTCAAGCTCACGTCCACGAGTCTGTGCTTTGTGCTCCATGATGTTCTGCGCCTTGCTGACAACCGCTTGCAGTCGCTCATAACCATGTGGTGCCCACGGAGCATACTCCGGTACTTTTCTGTCCATCGCCTTCCAAGCCTCCTGAGACCGTTGACGGTCGTAAGCAATGGCGAGCAACGACGACAACTCGTCCCACTGGGCAGGAAGCGGCTGACGGTCCACAGCATCAGCCGCGGCAACATCCGTCAGATGAATGCGATAATAGTGTGTGGACGCAGCATTACGATAATAGTCAGGCAAGAACATTTGCCCGTCGACACACAGCGACGGTACAGCCTGATCATAGGCTGTTGTGGCAAGCGATCGGTTGTTGACGACAATGCTGTCAAGACGAGTATCCAGATTCAACGTGGCCTCTTTCCAATCAGTCACTCCCGTGCCTGTCATAGCCAATGGTCCGTACATCACTACGCCCGTCCAAGAGTTGTGTGCCGAACTGTCGGCAGAAGCGATGTCACCCGGCAACTTGTCTACACCATATTCTATATATTTGGTATAAGGCATCACGATCTCTACACGATCGCCCCGTTTCCAGTGTCTCTTGTCAAGCTGCACAAAGCTGCAAGGACGGAAATGTTGCTGCACCGTACGGCCGTTGACCTTCACGGCAAAGCCCGAAGTCGCCCAACCGGGAACACGCAACTTCATAGTGAAAGAAGCCTTACCACTCACCACCTCTATCGTTGACCGTTGTGCAGGCCACTGACAAAGCTGTCGGATGACGACACCCTTCTTGCGCCACTGCAATGTTGTCGGCATATACTGACAGACCCACAACGTATCGGCAGAAGAGAAGTAGGTTGCAGACTGGTACTTGGTATGGTTTTCAGAGCCCGTGCCTCCACAGCAAGTCGACTGAGGCGTCTCGTTGTCGAAAGGCTTGGTGGCATTGAGACCCACCGCATACTGATAGGTCGTCTGGTAGCGCTCAGGATTCAGCGAGCCGACGATATGGTTATACAGCGTCCGCTCGTAATAGTCCATATACCTTGCATCGTTAGGATGGAAACGATAGAGTTCCTGCGTGAGCTTGAGCAGATTGTAGGAACAGCATGTCTCGTTGAGGTCAGGATTGGCCTGTCGTGTCTGCGCATCCCACCCATTGGTAGCCATCGAGAGCACTTGGCTGTAAGGCTGACGGAACATCTCGCCATTGCCCACACCACCGGTGGCATAGACATAGCGTCCCTGAAGAAGATTCCAGAAATTGTCGGCAATATGATAGTAGTCGATTCTTTGGCTGTCCTGATAAAGTCGCAGGGCACCGATGATCATCGGTATGTGCTGATTGGCATGACGCATGCGTATGTCATCGATATTCCTTGCCAGAGGCTCATAGAACTTCGGAGCGTCGAAGCATTGTGCTGCTTCCAACAGCTTGGCCTTGTCACCCTTGTTGCTCACCATCTCCGAGAGACGGGCCAGACTTTCCTGCATGCCTCCAACCTCACCGGCAATGTACATATCCCACATCTCATAGCGGTTGCCAGGATGGGCGCGACGCTCTGCCTGCGTACCATCGGCCTTGACATAGGTGCGGTAGTGCATGCGGTTCCACACCCACAGTCCCATATCCTTAGCGATGAGCAGAGCCTTAGCGGCAATCTTCTTGTCGTCGAAATAGGTAGCGATGTCGATGAGCCCGGCCAACTGCTTATGGATGGAATAGTAAGGTGCCCACACACCATCACTGTTGTTGTAAGGACTGTACTTCTCAATGAGTGCACAATACTGGGCAGGAATGGCGTTGAGATAACCATAGCCATATTTCTCGGGATGTTGCTTATACACGTCAAAGGCCGCCCACGTACCTTTCATATCTTTCAATTCGCTTTCCGAAGCCAGATCGCGTGCCTCCCAATAGCGTCCTAAAGAGTCGTTCCACACAAACGTCTTTTCCTGACAGGCACGAAGTTCATTGACCATGCGCGTGATGTTCTTCCGCAGTATGGCTTTTTGTTGTGGGTCTTCCGTCACGACGTAGGCTTGCGCAATAGCCGACATATAATGTCCCGAGCCGTGTCCCTTGAGTTTGGTATCAGGAGAATCCCATCCGTCGGAACGCCGATATCCCTTTGTGGACAGGCCGTAGGTGTCGCGATAGTTGTAGAGTTGCTGCGATACATCCCAGGAACAAATCGCACGCAAGGCCTCATCACGGTTGTGTGTCAACCGGTTGTTACCATTGATGGTGACGTCGGACAAGAGAAAGCCATTGGCTTTTGCCTGCGGCTTCACGCTTTTCTGTCTACCAACACTCACCTCTGCCGTCACCGGATAACCGCTTGCCGTGGTCTCGTCACCCATGACATACCCTATCACCTCGTATTGCGAGCCCACGGGATGCCTGAGACTGTCAGCCTCAGCCGCCTCGTCGCCTTGTGCGGCATTGGTCCAGCGCACTTGTCGCCATTGTCCGCTACCGTCGGTATAGCTGATCCAAACACGACTGGGCAATGTGGGAGCAAAGCCTGCTGGACAGGACACACGAACGGGCTCCGCCCGGAGAATGGCCCTCGGTGCTGACAAGGAGGCAGAGGCATGTCCACCCACGCCCTGTCCGCCAGCTGGCAAAGACAGCGGAAAGGCAAGAGCGAGCGTGAACAAGAAAGAAGGATATCTGTGATGACTCATATCAGGAATAGAAGAACAGATGGATTATTGAACAGAGAAATTGAAATTCAGTGTGGCGATATAGTCCTTGCTGTCTTTGCGGTAGACCATCTCCACTACCTCTTTATAGTTGTCGCCACTCTTGAGAGTGCCCGGCATGAAGCCGACCTCACAGTCATAGAGTGAATGGAACTTGGTGTAGGTGCGTGCCTTCTCACCCCAGTCCTGCTGCTTGCCGTTGCTGTCACACCAGAAGCCCACAATCTCGCCACCACAGTTGTCGGTGTAGCTATAGGTGCCGTCGGGCTGATGGATCCGGAACACGATCTTGCCTTCCTGCGGTTCCTTGGCCTGACTGACGATGCGCTCAGCGAGTTGGGCCGGCGTCAGACTGAAAGCATGACAGATGGCAGCATTGTCGAGATAAGCCAGATTGTAGTGCTTGAACTCGTAGGATGCGCTCGTCGTACCCTCCGTCTTGATATTGAGCGATACGTTCTTGGGCTTTGCAGAGGGATCTACGTCCACATTGACAGAGACATAAGCATCATCGACATCCGTGCCGCTCACCGTGAAAGCGTAGGGCCACTGTTCGTCGTTGGTCTCATCGTCGTCCCATGCCTGACGGTTATAAGTGTCAGGAGCACCAAGCACCACAAAGTATAAGCGCTCAGTACCAGTCGGTGTCGTAAAAGAGGCTGTGCCGCTCTTGCCTTGATGCATCTCACCATAATGGCTCTTTCCACTCTTATCAACTGCCACAAAGCCATAGCGGAAGTTCTCGTTGTGATTGGCTTGCGTGTTGTAATGAGTAGCGGTACCCTTAGCCTTGCCGTCACCGTCAACGATCTGACCGTTGTCACCCTTGGCGAACTGCGATTCGGGAGTAAGTCCCTCGAACTTGATGCTCACCTTCGTACCGGCTGCAGGCACGTTGAGTTTGACAAGATTAAAACCTGTCGTACCCGGACAATTCTCATAAGCGACCTGATAAGAAGCGCCACTGCCTGTCTTGACAAGTTTTGTCCCGTAGTTGACGGCAGCCTCAGTCTTGTATTGATGTACGGCGTCGAAGTCGTAGTCAGCGCAACGCTGGGCATAGTTGAACATGTCTTTATAGAGATTGTCGAGACTATTGCCACAATAGAGGCGCATATAAGTCTGCAAAGGATCTTCGGGGAACTTGCTTTCCTTCCAGATGCGGGCATAAGCCTCAAGGGCGTGCTTCTGCGTGAAATAGTATTGGAACCAATAGCTGGCATAGCGCTGCCACTCATGCAAGAAGCTACGATGGTGGTTTTTCAGCCACACCTGCACATTGGCATCCTGGGTAAAGGCCTCCTGAGGATAGTCCTGAAAGCTCTGCCACTGTGCACACTGCTCCCAGTAAGGACAACCGCCCTTGCCGTTCTCACCATAGCCATAACGGAACCCGACATTGGCTCCATAGTCGGTTTTCTCACCTTCGCCATTGAAGATCTTGTCGGCAAAAACCTGGTATTGGAAGCTGTGACCAATCTCATGGCCAATAGTCGAGCCCACAGGCTTGCACGTACTTGGGTTCACCCATAAAGCTCCGATTTTGTCGTCATAACCAGAGCCGGTAGCCAGCCACTCGGTCTGATAGAGCAGATAGATCTCCATCTTGTAGTGGTCAAGGACACTCTTGCCTTGTCCCACTGTGGCCATGCCGAGTTTCTCTACGTTGGTCTTGTAGAACTGCTCAGCCTTTTGCAGCAGGTCGTCTACGTCGACACGCAGATTTTTTGGCACTGAGTCGGCATTGGGATTGTCGCCGAAGCCCGGCTCCCAAAACACGAAGAAGTGCTCACTCTGCTTCATACGCCACCACGACCAGCGGGCATCACTGCGCAGCATGTAGTCGGGACCTTTCTCGAAACCCTCGTTCCAGTTGCCGGGACAATAGAACTTATCGTAATTGGCAATCTTTGCGGGATCCATCACATGCACAGCATCAGGATTGGCATTCTGATGGATTGTGATCTTGACCGTCTTCTCACCGCAGTGCAAGGTCACAATAGCCTCGCGATAGGTATCATTGTCGTTCTTGGTCATCAACAACGGCATGGTCACGTCGCCGGCCTCACCTTTGGGCACCGTCAGCTTGAGCCACGAGATCGAGGTGGCAGCCCGTGTGACTACCTCCTCCACGGTAGCTGTCCAAGCAGCATTGGCCGTGAAGGTGATGGAAGCCTCGGTCTCGTCCCAAGCTACTTCCTTGGTCAGTTGATCAGGTGCTGCACTGATGTCGCCCACCGCGATATCGTCGCTGCTGCAAGCCGAAAGGCTCAGCAAAGCCAAAAGTGCCACGGCGGCACTCTTGACGAAAGACATCATTGTTCTTTTCATGACATATACACTTTAAGACTACTCGTAGTTGGCCGTGATGACAAATTCCATGAACTTGCTGATGTCGGTCTTGCTGGCATAGACAAAGTGAACTTTGGAAGTGCTGCCAGAAGCGATCTTAGGATAGCGTCCAATGCCCACGGTACCGTCATGAGTTTCTACGAAGAACATACAGCCGTCGCCCCAGGCACGCGGCTTGCCATCCTTATCACACCAATAGCCGAGACCTTCTGCCGTATACGCTGACTGGTATCGGTTTCCGTTGGCATCGATCATATACATAGCAATGTCACCATCCCGACTCTGCACAGCTTCGTTGAAGTCCTTCACCGTCATGCCAAAGCAAACCTCAATGGCCTTCTCCACAGCTTTGTCGGAGAACGAGAGTTCATAAGAAGCGTAGTCACCGGTAGGAATCGTAATCGTCTTGATGATCACACTCGGATCACTGACAGCCATGCTGATATTGAAGCGCACGTAGCGGTCGTAGTCACGTCCATTGTTGACGGCAAAGCCCACATTGGTCGTCAGCGACACACCCGCTTTGGAATCTGCTGGCATGTGGAGCACGATACTCTTTGACTGCTTGTCAAGCGTGATGGTAGCCACCTGAACGGTATCGGAGACAAGTCCGTCGGCTTTATAGCCCCAACCATCAGTGACATTCTGCGGTGTCTTGTTCCATACACCACGGCTCGCGTCAATGTTGTAGAACACCACCTTGCCCGTCTCCAATCCAGCGAGCATGTCGTCGACTGTCATACCGAGATGGCTTTGTATCTTCTCGGCATAGTTCTTCAGCCGTATTGCCTTATCGACAATATAACCTTTGCGAAACTCGGCGTTGACGGCAATGTTGGCGCTTGTGTCTGTTCTGAGATAAGGACTCTCCGACTCACTATAGACGTGCTTGCTCACGGCGTCTTCCGGATCGGTGCTGCAAGCCGTAAAAGTAACGAGGGAGAGCAGCGATACTATATATAATAGGTGTCTTTTCATAATCGTAGACTATTTTGTGGTTGAACTTGCGTAACCGGGATTTTGTTTGAGTTTAGGGTTGCCGTCCATAGCACTCTTCGGGATGGGGAAGAGGTCGCAATGACGGTCATTGGGATCAAGCACTGCATCTTTGCAGAACCACGACTTACCGTTATAGACGTTCTGGTTGGTGCCTTTGATATTGAAGCGGATCAGTTCGTCGCGACGGTGAGCCTCACAGACAAACTCACGGGCATACTCGTCGAGCAAACCACCGAACTCAATGTCGGCACCACCCTCGTGGGTGACGATCCACTTGTCGGCTTCTCCCATCTTGCCTTGGTTCTCACGATGACCATAGTCATATTTGCTGCCACCCTTGAGATAGTCCGCAGTGACCTTTGCCTTTGCCGGATCATCAAAGTCACGGGCTCTCACCTGCGAGACGAGATCGGCAGCAGTCTGCTCGTCCTTGCCTAAGCGGAGGAGACATTCTGCCTTCATCATGTAAGCATCGGCCAGACGATAATATGGTACGTCGTCATAACTTGTGCCGAAGTCACCGCTCTTGATCTCATATTTGATCAGGCGGTAGCTCTCAAAGGGATAACAACCAGGATTGTCTATACTGTGGAGTTCCTTGGTATAAACCAGCGGCTCACCGTCAACGAGGATCGGACTTCCATCCATAGCATATTGCTGTCCGCCCGTCCATGTGTTGTCCATGCGCTTGTCGCCTTCCTCATAGATATCGAGGAACTGCGGGAAGACAATGCCTCCGCCTGTAGCCCAACCAGAGAAGTTCCAACGGGCACGTCCGGCGTTGTGTGTCCAAAGGTTGGCCATGTAGTTGCCACCGGCATACTTGTTTTCCAAAGGAATGCCAAAGATAATCTCTGGTGAGCTGGAGATGTCCTCCATGAAGTTAGTGCTGTAGGTAGGAGCCAACTTAAAGGGGCCGGCAATGACTTTATTGACCTCGTCGAGACTCTTCTGATACCAACTCTTGTCTGTGTCGTCCTTGAACCATGCATTATGGTTGAGATAGAGTTTGGCCAGAATCATGTGCGCTGCCCACTTGTTGATCTTTCCCATCTCCACTTTGTCGGGGCACTGGTCAGCCACTTCCTTCAATTCATGCTCTATCCAGTTGAACGTTTTCTGTGGATCTTCCTGCTCGGGCGTCCATCCTGCCTCGTGCACATAGGTGGTGTCCAAAGGAATGTTGCGGTAGAGGTCAAAAAGGTTGTAGTAATAGAGCGCACGATACGCACGCACCTGCGCCTTGATGCCCTTATCACCCACAATAGCCTCATTGGCCAAAATCTTATTGCAGGCGTTGACACCTGCATAATTGGTATCCCAATTTACCTGGAAGAAACCCATCTGAGAGTTGAAGTCGTGCTTATGCATCGGGACATAGAGATCACCCCAGCCAATACCAATGCGTGAAGGAACACCCCAAACATCGGAACTCATATCCATGATGTCGGACATACCAAACCAATCCCAATAGACATGACGCAAGCTACTATATACAGGGGCGATGGTATGCTGCAACTCCTCATCGCTCATCTCGTGCTGTTCTGATGAGATCGTATCGTAGAGTGTCTCGTCGAGGTTGGTGCAACTGACGGCAGCAAGGCCGCAGAAGCCCAGTAACACTCCGGTAAATATTTTGTTGGTCGTTGTTTTCATAATGCAAAAGGTGTTTAGAAGGTAAACTTAGCACCAAAGGTAAAGGTGCGGATCGTCGGGTATTTGTCACGCCAGTCGATACCGGAACTCAAAGGATCGCTGTTCGACAGTTCCGGATCGAGGCCGTCATAGCCCGTGATGGTGAAGAGATTGGTACCGGAGACGTAGACATAGATGTTGCTGCAATATTTATTGGCTTTCAAAGGAACTTTGTAACCCAAAGTCACGTTTGAAAGCTTCAGATAATCGCCATTCTCAAGGAAGTAGCTAGTGAACGTCTGCTTCTGAGCCACGGAGAGCACATGCCCCATGACAGGCTCAGCGGCACTCTTCAACCGGTTGTAGACCACAGCATTGTTTTGATAGTAAGCGCGGGCCTCGTTGAGGATCTTATAGTCAAATTGTCCGGTGAACTGCATGGAGAGATCAAAGCCTTTATAAGACAAGGTATTGCTCCAACCCAAGTTGACTTTCGGAATGGCATTGCCCAAATACTGGTGGTAGGTATCATCGGTCAGCATGCCATCCTTGAACTCCTCACTTTCACCGGTTTTCTTGTTCTGAATCATCCACAGACCTTTCTCTGAAACACCGGTAGCCCTCATGCCATACCACTGTCCCAAAGCCTTGCCCACTTCCAGTCGTTGTGTAGGCAAAGAAATGGGTTCACCGAGATAAGCCTCGTCGTGCTGGTTGGCAGTCTCATAGAGATCATTGCTCAGACTCAATAGTTTACTGGTGTTGTAGGCCATGGTCACTGTTGTCTTCCAAGTGAAGTCCTTGGTCATCACCGGAGTTGCGTTGACCGTCACCTCAATGCCTCTGTTGCGCATCTTGCCGACATTGGCGAGTGTCTGGTTGTAGAGATTCGGCGGCGTCGGCACATCATATCGCCACAGCATGTCGCTGGTGCGCTTGTTGTAGAAGTCGATGGTACCCGAGAGTCTGTCGTCGAGCACACCCCAGTCGAGACCGATATTATACTCAGTGCTCTTCTCCCACTTCAGATCAGGGTTGGGGTTAGAGGCAATGTTCAGTCCCTGTTTCCACTTTCCGTTGTCGTAGTAGTAAGGATCGCCCACGTTCCAACATGTCAACGACTGATAGGGATCTTGTGGAATGACACCTGTCACACCGAAACCGGCACGCAGACGCAGGTTGCTCACCCATTTGACAGGTTTCATAAACTTCTCGTTGCTGATCGTCCAGCCCAGTGATGCCGATGGGAAGTTACCCCATTTATGATTGGCACCGAACTTGGAGCTGCCCTCACGGCGCATGCTCAGTAACACATTGTAGCGGTCGGCAAAGCCATAGCTGATACGTCCGAAGAAGCCCACCAGATGATCATCGTTCTTATAACTGCCCATACCAGCCTTGCCTTCCTTAAGGAACTCACCAATGCCAAGGTTGTTGTACTCAAAGAAGTCACTCATGAAGTCGGTATTGTTGGCATTGAAGCCCTCATACTCGTCGTACTGATAGCTGTATCCGGCCAGAGCCTCGAAGCGATGCTCGCCCCATTGGTGCTTGTAGGTAGAAGTCACCTCCAGATTGTCGGTCTTGCCATAGGCGTAGCTGTGATAGGCATAACCCGTGTGGCCGTTGATGACCTGATCATAGTATTTCGATGTGTAGTAGCCCTCGTCATGTGCATTGGAGCGGTCGGTGCTCATCATCAGATTGGTCTTCCATCCTTTGATGGGCTCCACAGTGATGTTGCCGGTCAGTCGCGTATCCTCAGTCTTATACTCTCCCGTATGCTCCTTGAGAAGAGCCACCGGGTTCATATAGTAGTTGATGGACATATTCTCGTAGTAGCTGCCATCAGCATTGTAGATCGGCTCAGTGGGATTGCGCATGATGGCCTGACGATAGACCTGCGTGCTTGCCGCGTTCACCGGTCCGTTCTTATGCCAGTGCTTGACAAGATTGAAAGCGATCTTCACCTTGTCGTCAAAGAACCAATGGGCCAAGTCGCCCGTGAAGTGCATCTCATCGCCATAGGTGTTGATGAACACACCCTGCTGGTTGCGGTAAGTGAAGTCGGCGCTATAAGTAGTCGTATTGTTGCCGCCACGGATAGCGATGTTGTGGTTATGCGTAAAGGCCGTGCGTGTGACAGCATCGAGCCAGTCGGTGTCATAGCCTTTATCCTTGAAGTCAGTCTTACCGGCACGTATATCACTGCCTTCCATCATGTCGAGCTTGTTGCAGAAGCCGGAGAGCGTCAGATAACCTGAGTAGTTGACCGTGGTCTTGGAGTTGCGCTGTCCATTTTTTGTCGTGATGATGATGACACCGGCAGCACCGCGGGTACCATAGATAGCAGCGGCAGAAGCATCCTTCAGCACGTCGATAGAAGCAATGTCCTCAGGAGCCACCGTGCTCAGGCTACCCTCGATACCATCAACAAGCACCAATGGCGTGTTGTTGCCACTCAGAGAAAGCACACCACGCAGACGAATGGCTGATGTGACACTCGGGTCGCCACTGCCGTTGGTAATCGTCAGACCTGCCACCTTACCTTTGATCAAGTCACCGGCATCCTTGATGTTGCCCTGTGTGAAGTCCTTGCTCTTGATGCTGGTAATAGCAGAAGTGATGTCGCCTTTCTTCTGAGTGCCATAACCAATGACCACCACCTCGTTGAGCGACTTGTTATCTTCTTGCAACGTGATCGTGCTTTGGCTGGCCGGAACCTCTTGTGATTGGAAGCCGATGTACGACACGATCAGACGGGCACCACGGCGAACATGCAAGGTGTAGTTGCCATTGAGATCCGTAACAGAGCCGTTGCCCGTGTTTCCCTTCTCCTCGATGCTTGCGCCAATAATGGGTTCACCATTGGTGTCTTTGACACTGCCCCTGACGGTAACAGTGTTTTGCTGCGTGGCATTGATCGACGGAACCGACGATGATTCCTGACTGGCAAAGGCTGGCATTGCTATACCAGTCGTCAACAGTAAGCAGGTAGCTGCCCCATAGAGTGCACGACTGTGCAAGAGACTCGGATGTTTTTCTGCTTTGTTCATAATAGAGCTATTTAGGTTGATAATAATCGATATAATGTATAATGTATAATGTATAATGAGTAATGTGTAATGTATAATGTGTGTCGATGCATCAGCATCCAGCATGCTCTCCATGCAACATCCATCATTCAACATTCATTATTGTTGTGTTTCTGCTTGCAAAGTAAAGTAAAAAAGACTAAAAGAGGCGGAAATATCGTCCAAGAACATAGAAAAAACGTCTAAAAGCACTAAAGACGTGTCTTTTAGACGATTTTATAAGCAGACAACTTAAAGATAAGTTCCCACGAGTTTCTCCACCAATCTCGGCACAGCATAGTCACTGAGACGGGATTCCGACACCCATATATAGTCTTTGGGCAGCGATGGACGGACGTCGGTGTCGAGGGCATAAAAATCTGCAAGAAGGATGCGATGGGTGAGAACATGCTTCACGCCCGTGACCAACTGCTTGAGGTGACCCGACCATTGAGGCAGGGAAACGTCCTCGAAGAGCGGCGGTTCCCACAGTCCTTGCCAGATGTCACCGGAACCACGACGGTGGATGGCGGTGTAGCCGTGGCAGCGGACATATATATAAATAAGGTGTCGGGTGGTGATCTTTGTCTTCTTGAGCTTCACGGGCAGCTGTTCTACGATGCCATGTCTGTGCGCCTCACAGTCTTCCAAAAACGGACAGAGCAGACAAGAGGGCGACTGCGGTGTGCACTGCGTGGCGCCGAAGTCCATCATTGCCTGGTTGAAAAGGCTGGCGCCACTGGCTTTCTCACCTTGAGGCGACAGCGCGACAGACGGTGCGGCATGGATCAGTTCATCTGCCAAACGGGCAAAGAGGTGCTTGCCCTCCGTGGTGTTGATGGGCGTGTCGATGGCGTAGAAACGGGAGAGCACACGGTAGACATTGCCGTCGACAGCAGCGGCTGTGACGCCAAAAGCCAAAGAGGCAATGGCGGCAGCCGTGTAGTCGCCCACGCCTTTAAGCCGTCGGATTTCCTCTAAAGTACGAGGGAACTGCCCCAAAGCCACAATCTGTTGCGCTGCTGTATGAAGGTTGCGGGCACGCGAATAGTATCCTAAGCCTTGCCACATCTTCAGCACTTCGTCCTCTGTGGCCGCAGCGAGCGCCTCAACCGTAGGCCAGGCTTGCATGAAACGCTGCCAATAGGCAGTGCCCTGGCTGATGCGTGTCTGCTGCAGGATGACTTCGCTGAGCCAGATGGCATAAGGATCACGCGTATGGCGCCACGGCAAGTCGCGGCCATTGGCCTCGTACCATCTCAACAGCGTGATACAGAAAGCAGCAGGACTCATAGGCGCTTCCCTCTCTTACGTGCACACTCAGGACAAAGACCCTTGATCATATAGTTGATGCTCTCCATATGAAAGCCTTCGGGAATGGCGACCTTAGGTACCGGCGTGTCCTCCATGCAGAAGATGCGATGGCACTGCCTGCAATAGAAATGGACGTGCAGATCATCATCGCTATCACCATGACGATAGCAAATCTCATACTTTACTTGCCCGTCACCATCTTCCAACGAGTGAACCAAATGATGCTCACGAAACACCATGAGACAGCGGAAGATACTGCTCTTGTCCACCGAGAGCAGTCCCCGCTCCAAGTCACTGATCGACGAAGGGGCGTCTTCAGTAGCTAAAGCACGCACGACAAGGATGCGGTTGCTCGTCGGCTTGATGCCGTGGGCTTCCAAGAGTTGAATACATGTATTTTCGTCCATAACTGCAAAAGTAGTTCTTTTGCGCCTCTCAGCCAAATGTTTTGCTGTTTATTTCTTCTTCTTTTCTATTGAAAAAGTCTTTTGAGAAAGCGAAAACATAAAGGACTCCGCTCAAAATAAAAAATATTAAAATGCCATGACATCACTGTGCTTTTCTTGCTGTTCATCATAAAACACACTATCTTTGCATTATTATTATTATCTTAACAGTATTTCTTTATGAAACTTAGAAACGTTATTGCTACCTTGCTGCTCCTCGTCGGTGCACAGGCATGGGCTCAGATGCCCGACATGACTGTACCCGTGGACACAGCTGTAAGGATCGGCAAGCTCAGCAACGGATTGACTTACTACATCCGTCACAACAACTGGCCTGAGCACCGCGCCAACTTCTACATCGCACAGAAAGTTGGCTCCTTGGAGGAAAACGAAGACCAGCGTGGACTTGCACACTTCCTTGAGCACATGGCCTTCAACGGCAGCGACCACTTCAAAGGCAACGACCTCATCGAGTGGTGCCGCGCCCACGGTATCGAGTTTGGTGCAGACCTCAACGCCTACACCAGCATCGACCAGACGGTCTACAACATCGACAACGTGCCTACTCAGCATCAGGGTACACTCGACTCCTGCCTGCTCATCCTGCGCGACTGGTCATGCGGTCTGTCTCTTGAGCAGAGTGAGATTGAGAAGGAGCGTGGTGTCATCCATGAGGAGTGGCGTCTGCGCACCTCTCCTTCCAGCCGTATGTTTGAGCGTAACCTGCCCAAGCTCTACCCAGGATCGAAATATGGCGTACGCTATCCTATCGGACTGATGTCTGTCGTCGACAACTTCAAGCGCAAAGAGCTGGTCGACTACTATCATAAATGGTATCACCCCGACCATCAGGGACTCATCATCGTCGGTGACGTAGACGTCAACCGCACGGAGGCTCAGATCAAGAAGTTCTTCGGCGACATCAAGAACCCGGCCAACGAGGCTAAACTTGTTGACGAGCCCGTGCCCGACAACGCCGAGCCTATCGTCATCATCGACAAGGACAAGGAATATCCTACGTCTTCTGTCGACCTGATGATGAAGCACGATGTCTATCCCGACAGCCTCAAGCAGACGCTGCCCTATCTGATCCAAAACTACGCCAAGCAGGCTGTCACCGGTATGCTTGCCCAGCGCTTCACCGAGGCCGCTCAGAAAGCTGACTGTCCCTTCGTCAGTGCAGAGGCCGGCGACGGCAACTACATCTTTGCCAAGACCAAGGATGCTTTCGACATCAGCGCATCTCCAAAAGATATGAGTAAGACGGCCGATGCTCTGAAGGCTGCTTATCTCGTCGTGCGCCAGGCTGCTGAGTTTGGCTTCACTCCGACTGAGTACGAGCGCTATAAGAGCAACTTCCTCAGCGGTCTCGACAAGATGTACTCCAACAAGGACAAGCGTCCCAACTCTTCTTTCTATCAGGCTTGTCTGGGCTACTTCCTCAACAACGAGCCTATGCCCAGCATCGACTACACCTACAATATGATGAAGAAACTCGTGCCCGCCATCCCCTTGGAGGCTATCAACCAGGTACTCCCTGAGCTGATCTGCAAAAGCGACACCAACCTCGTCATCATCAACTTCAACAACGAGAAGGACGGTGCCGTCTATCCTACAGCCGAGCAACTTCTCGACGCCGTGCATCAGGCACGTGCCGCCAAGATCGAGGCTTATGTCGATAACGTGAAGAACGAGCCGCTAATCAAGACCATGCCTACAGCCGGCAAGATCAAGAAAGAGGAAGCCAGCAAGAAGTTCGACTACAAGGTGCTCACACTCTCCAATGGTGTCACTGTGGTGCTGAAGAAGGTTGACTTCAAGAAAGACCAGGTCACTCTCAGCGGACAGGGCGGACAAGGCAGCTCGGTTTATGGCAAGAATGACTTTGCCAACCTGAAGGCCTTCGACGAGGTCATCGGCATCAGCGGCTTGAGCGACTTCTCCAGCACTGAGCTGAGCAAGGCGCTCGCCGGTAAGATTGCCAATGCTGACCTGACCATGAGTGACCGCCACATGAACATCAGCGGTAGCTCTACACCGAAGGATGTGGAGACCATGCTGCAGATGGCTTATCTCTATTTCACCAACATCAAGAAAGATCCCGACTCCTACGGCAACCTCATCCAGCAATACAATGTAGGACTGAAGAACCGCGAGCTCGACCCGCAGACAGCACTCAGCGACTCTGTCACCGCTACGCTCTACAACCACGACTGGCGCCAGGCTCCTATGCTGCTCAAGGACGTGAAGGACATCAACTACGACCGTATCCTGCAGATGGCTAAGGAGCGCACAGCCAATGCCAACGGCTGGACATTCTTCATCACCGGTAACTTCGACGAGGCTACCATCCGTCCGCTCATCTGCCAGTACCTCGGTGCCCTGCCTGCTACCAAGGCTAAGAACCCAGGCAGCAAGCGCGTAAGCGAGGTGACCGACAAGACCGTCGACAACACGTTCTACCGCAAGATGGAGACACCGAAGTCTACAGCTTACATGTTCTGGATGAACAAGAAGCTGCCCTACTCGCTCGACAACTCCGTGAAAATGGACATCGCCGGACAGATCCTCTCGATGGTTTATCTCAAGCAGATCCGTGAGGAGGCCAGTGCCGCTTACAGTTGTGGTGCACAGGGCGGCCAGGTTCTTGCCGACGACGGCTACCATATCGCACAGCTCGTGGGCTACTGCCCGATGAAGCCTGAAAAGAAAGAGATCGCTCTGAAGATCATGGATCAGGCTGTGAAGGACCTCGCCGAGAAGTGCGATGCCGAGATGCTCTCTAAGGTACAGAAACTGATGGTCAAGCAGTTCGACACCAACGCCAAGACCAATGGCTTCTGGGGTGGCATCGTCTACAACGACTATAAGCTCCATCAGGACAACTACACCGACTACAAGAAGACGGTAGAGGCTCAGACGCCTGCCACCATCTCTGCTTTCGTCAAGCAGTTCCTCGCCGGTGCCAACAAGGTCAGCATCATCATGCTGCCGAAAGAGTAAAGCCTATCAACCGTAAACTGCTCCAAGCCATCATCTCATGATGGTGGCTTGCCAGTCACCTGTCAATAGCAAGCCCCCATTGGACCAACCGGTCCAATGGGGGCTTGCGCGTTTTGGTCTTCTAATTAGTCAGAAATATGTATTTAATCATTCCCTTTCATTCTTCACATCTTTTACTTATGACCATCCGTTCTTATTGTCCTCTGATTTTCTTGTTTTGAACTGTTCTGCAAAGTCTATAGTTGAAACCACATCAATATCATCTATAAACTTGAAATGCTTTGTATTACTAGTAACAATTACATCACATTGCGCAGCTTTAGCACATTCATATTGTAGTACATCCTCGAAATCAGGGGCATCAATCTCGTAAGCCAACCTTAGTTGGTCATTATTCATCGGCAAAACAGTTATGCCATCGAATGTATCCTTCAGCAGATTGCGCATCTCCTTGGCTGTTCTTCCTTTCTTTAAGGTATAGGCAGCATTAGCTACTGTCAAAAACGAAACATAGCAGTCAATGGCTTTATAGTCACCTGCCGTGAGAATAGCAGTAGCACTTAGATAATTATCACGTGCCAGCACTGAATCAAGGATGACATTTGTATCAAGAAACACCCTCTTCATTTACTCAAGATATATTTAAGCCTTTCGTCGGATTCTATGTCCTTTGGGTCAATGGTCACACATCCCATCAATTTCCTTCTTTTCGGCGAAATGATATACCCTCCAACATCGGTGGCGGTATCATTTGATGGTATCATGTCTGAACCAGAAGGCTCAAGCAATTTCGAGGCTAGCCATCTTCTGTCACTGACGGTCAGCGACAGTCCCTGGATAAAACTCCATAAGTTATTCATTGATACAGTTCCCATATTACTTTCACTTTATTCATCGCAAATTTAGCAATAATATTCTATAACTGCAACATTAAATGCATAATTCTAACTTGAATCATTAATTTTACCGTTGAGAATACTAATTGCAATACTTAAAATATTTCCGTTTAACTACCAGACCTTATTTATAAATGCATAGTGACTTTTAAAGCAGTTTCTTCAAATCCTCCATGGGGAAATTCGGCAGCTGGCCAGGGAACCATACATTTTCCCGCAACGCTTCGTAAGGGCTTCGCAAGAAATCTGATTAAAGGCACAAAAAAAAGTCTTCTCGCGACGCTCGGTATTGGCATAACGGGACGGAAGCTATAGAGAACCTTCTGGACATGAATGGTTTTATAAACAATGTTTGTTGCTTTCGTAGATGCATCCATGTCAATTGTGTACGCGCTGCGTACACAATGTTGAAGCTTATAAAAACTCCGGCCTTTACCATATTTCTCGGTAAGTTTGAAGGTCACCTGCTTACCGTATTCTACTCTTTCATTGTTCAGAACATCTTCTTTATTTGCTTCACCATCCAATCGCTGATAGTTCCAGTCTCTGACGAGAACGAGCAGGCGATGGCATAGACCGGACGACCATCGTGGGCGTAAGGCTCGGCATAGCCGCGGTCAGAGATCTGCACCATAGCCTCAGCGGCAGGGCGGTCGAGTTTGTACTCAAAGATATAGACATAGCGCGGTGTCTCTATCACGCAGTCGGCACGACCCTTCGACGTTGCCTTCTCGTGGTAGACCGTGTTGCGGCAACTGCCGATCAGACGCATGATCAGATATACTGTGTACTGGAACTGACGCTCATGACTCTTCTCGCTGTTGCTCTCGCGCACAGAATAAGGAATGCTCGCCAGGAAGTCGTCCAACAGATTGCGGAAGTCCTCCGGCTTGCCATGGTGCAGGGCTTTCTTCAGTTTGTTGGCCCAGCTGTTAGGTTCTGTAGGCGTATGGAAATAGCCCGAGGCAAGGATGGCAAGAAAGCCCGAAGCAACCTCGTGGTTGGGAAAGTCGAGCTTGTACTCCTCGTCCTCACGGTTATAACCCTTGATGGTGAGATAACCGCTCTGATAGATCATCGGCACGGGCGCCTCCACTGTAGCGCGATAATCCACAAATTCTTGAGCCTCATAACTGCGGGCAATGATGCCCTGGATGTCCTCATTACTGTGGGCGAGCAACCGCATCAGATAGCTCGGCGTACCGGAAGCGAACCAGTAGTCCCTTGCCTTTTCAAATTTGAAAGTGTTCAATAAGGAGAATGGGTTATAGATGTCGGTCATAGTCTCACTGAAGTGATACCCGTCGTATCGCTGTTTAAGTTGAGATTTAGTCTCTGCAACGGAAACTGCATTCGCGTTGGCCAGTTCTTCGATGGCTGGTGCAAAGATGGAGTCCAACTCTTCTGTGGTAATGCCACAAATGGCATCAAAGCGAGGAGACATGCTGATGTCTTGTGCATTGTTGAAGCCCGAGAACACACTCACCTGCGCAAACTTGGTGACGCCCGTGAGGAATACAAAGCGCAGGTCAGCGTCGGCAAGCTTGAAGACGGAATAGAAAGCCTTGAGCGTCTCACGGTTATGATCCTCAATGAGCATCTCGTTGTCACCGACACGGGTTTTCAATTCCGTGTCCATCGCGTCAAGCATGGGCTTGTCGTATTCGTCAACGAGCACCACGCAGGTCTTACCCGTCTGTACATGAGCTTGATGCAGCACGTCGGCCAGGCGCCGGCCGGGCTGGTCGGTAGCTGGCTGCACGCCATATTGCTGTTCCCACTTGACCAAATAGCCATTGAGCGTCTGCTCCAGTGCATCCGCCTCAGTGTAGTTGGAACCATTGAAGTCGATCCCGAAGACGGGATAAGTCTCCCATTTCTTCTCCAAGCTCTCTATCCTCAAGCCCTTGAACAGATCATGGCGACCCTCAAAATAGTATTTGATAGTAGACACCAACAGCGACTTGCCAAAGCGCCTGGGGCGACTGAGGAAATAGACGCCATCATTCTTAGTTATATCGAACACCATGTCCGTCTTGTCGACATAGACAAAATTGTTCTCCCGTAACTTTGCGAAGTCTTGTATGCCTATTGGATAGTTCATCTTCTACTGCTGTTATTACCGATTGCAAATATAGGAAATATTCCGCAGAACACAAAGGAATAAGCCTGAAAAGAATGCCATACAAAGGCTGTCAGTGATAGCTCTGATGGGCAGACTTATACTTAACTCAATCCTCTCTATAAAGTTCATTTACCATTTCATCAATACGCCCTCTCAAATTTTCTTGCTTTGCGTCCTTGCTTGCTATTGCCTCCTCCATTTCCACGGCAATCGCGTCCAACATTTTCGGCAGATTCCGGGGTACAGGAATCTGGCTGAGATTCTCCCATATCAGCTGATAACCGTTTCTTATCCGAGGGCAGAACTCAGAGATGAGCCACCAACCTACTTTTGAATTCAACAATGCCAACAGACGGCGATCCTTGACAGAGAGGAAGAACATCGAATTGTTGCAAAAGATGGCATTGGGCTGATAGATAAAGCAAGGCTTCGTCTGAAAAGCCTGATACATGATTTTCGGTTCTGCAAACTTGTCGTAATAATCACAGGCTCTCAGTTCCCACCAATAGTCACCCTTATCCGTTCGTGCCTTTGCCTTTTCCTCAAACTGTTTCAGCCACTGTGCCACGGCGGGATAACGGCTGGCAAACCACTGCCATGCCTCCTCGTCGGAAGGTTTCTCGTCCTCCTTGCATTGCATACTCCGACGGGTAAAGCCCTTGGGGGTGAAGATGATATAGTGCGAAACCGTTGGCTCTGTGTAGGCCACAAGTCCACTTCCACTGATAAAAGGCCGGATGATCTCATCGCTCGAAGCATCATTGCTGACAAGGTCGTCATAAGTGGACTGAGAGATAAGAAACGCCTTGGAAAGACCCGTCAATAGCCCACGGTAGCTTTCTTTACCTACCGCTTCGCTCAATGTAGTATACTTATCCGAATTGCTATGAATGGCAGCCAACATCTTGCAGCTCTTCAAAGACTGCGTATGCCAGATGCCATCGTCGAAAAGATCACGGTCGTAGACTTCTGCGTTCTGTTCTATATCGGCTGTCAGGTCATCGCCGTGTATCTCTTTAATGTTGGAGACAGTGAGCGTTCCTATCGGGGCACGCTTTCGCATATTGATGATGCAGGTATAGGTGGTGGCGTCGGAAAACACCTGATTGTCGCCGAAGTCTACTATGCTCTGCAAGTCTTCCTGCAAGAACAGTCGTCGGAGAGGCTGACCATAAATCACCTTTTCCCATTTATTGGGAATGATGAACGACAGGAAGCCGTCGGCCCGCAACAGATGCAAGGCCCGTTCCACAAACAGAGCGTAGACATCCGCACGTGCCACAGCAGTGGAATAGGTAAGCACCTTGTTGCCCTTCTCGTCCTGCCGGCGCATCTTGCTGTAAACGGCTGTCTCGGTCTTGAGCTCCTGCGTATTGATGTAAGGAGGATTCCCGATGATAACATCAAAACCGAGAAAGCGGCCTTCCTCATCTAAGACTTCCGGGAACTCTATCATCCACTCTAATGAACGCTTCAGCACCATAGCCTCGCGCTGCTGTTTCTCGTTGAGCTCCCTGCCAAAAAGATCCAACTCTACAGGAGGATTGAGTTTTTTCTTGATGACCACAATCTTTGCCCGAATGTCTTTCTTGAGCTGTTTGGAATGACAGTTGATATAGTCTTTGACCAGAGTCTTGTAGTCGGCTATCACTTTCGTGAGTCCTTGTCCTGACTCCACTTTCCTGCCGACGCAGACGGGCCGGCGGGAGGCCAGCGAGTCACCGCAGCGTATGTTGATGTCGATGTTCGGCAGTGTACGCAAAGCCCTTCCTTCGCCTGTCGTGACATAGTAAGTGCTCTTGAGCAGTTCTATCCACAGCCTCAACTGGCAAATCTCAACACTCTTGGGGTTCAGGTCCACTCCGAAGAGACAGTTCTCGATGATGGTCTTCTTCTCCTCAAACATGGTCATCTGCACACGTTGGCTTTCCTTGTCCTTAGGGTTGTAGGCAAAGAGCTCACCATCCTCATCCTTCATCACGAGTTCATCGTCCTCAATGGTGATGTTCCATGCATTGACCGGTTTGGGCTTTTCGCTATGGTCTTGCAGAATGCCCATCTCACTCTTGAGGGCAATCATCGTATTGAGGGCTGAGACGACAAAGTGCCCACTACCCACGGCCGGGTCGCAAATGCGGATAGAGTTGATAATATCGTTGGCTTCCGTGCGCGTCTCCCGGTTGAGCGGCCCCAACAGGTCTGCTATTTCTTCCACATCACGACAGTGCCAGCCTTTCTTCCGGTTGAACTGCTCCACCACGGCCTGCCGAATGACCGTGTCACAGATGTGCTGAGTGATGTAGCCCGGTGTGAAGAAAGACCCGTCCTTGTAACCATTGATTTTCTCGAAGATAAGCCCCAACACCGATGCGTCAATGATGGTCTTGCTTTTCTCCGCTACCATCGCATTCGTCCGTCCGGTCTCGCCAAAGTCGAAAGCGTCGAGAAAGCGGAACAGATACTCCAATTCGTTGATCTGCCCGGTGAGACGGTGGCCGTTGGCATCAGTGAGGATGGTTTTGGCAAACAAGTCCACTTTGCCGGCACGGAGGCCACTGATGGAGAAATAGTGCTGCTCCAAGGCTGACACTTCAAAAAGGCTGCTGTTGAGATAGGGTACGTTGGCGAAATATGCCCGTGCTCTCTCTTCCCTCTCGCTCTCAGGCTTAGCCAGTACTTCCCGGAAAAGATCGTTGAGAACATCGTAATCCGGTATTTTCTCAATGTTGAGGAACTTGTAGTCGGACGAAGCATTAAAGGCCACCAGTTGTGATTCAAGGAGTTTGAGGAAGAGCACGCGGTTGACCCAAAGCAATGTGAGCCCGATGGCACTGTCAAAACGCTGCTGAGGGTCGGTGATGTCATCATAGTCCGACAGCTTGCCGTATGCCTGTTCCAAGAGGGAGTAATGCTGCCGGTCTGGGTCATCAAGGCGACTGATCACCTTTTTCTTATTAACGGTAATCTCCTGCAGACCCATGATGTAGAGCAGTTCCTGATAGAACTTGGCATTGAGCGTGTTGTGGTCAGCCGAAAAGGTCAGACGCATCAAGTGGACAGGCGACAGTATTTTGTAAGCGGCTATCAACTTTGGTGATATGCCCTTAACACCTTGCTTGATGTCATGCTTGAATTCCTGAAGGTTGAGATAAGTGCAGGTCATGCGGTCTTCCACCAACGCTACCTCCGGGGCTATCAGCTCATTATATATATACTCCGTTCGGTCATTTCTGTTGTCGTCAGCCTCTAACACAGCTTTTACCAATTTTTTGTTCTTAGCGAACAAACTATAGAACAGGCTCTTCTCGAAGATAAAAAACTGTTGGCAATCGGTAATGACCAAATGTTTGATGTCGTGGTTAGCGTTTTTTATTTCCTCTCGCAGATAGTAAAGCACCAGCTCATACAAAGCCTTTTTACGGAAACATTCTGTAGAAATCATGTCCGGACGCCCAGGCCCCTTGAACTCGAAGAGTACAACCGGCCTTCTGCCATCCTCACCATCATTATAGATGGCCATATCCGTCTTACCATAGGTATTGACCATACACCCCTGCTTGGCGTAATAGGCGCGATTAAAGAATTGCATGATGAGGTTTTTGTTATATTCCTCGCTTTCCTCGATTTTGATGCGGTCGGCAAGCGTACGCATCTCTTCCTTAAAAACAGAAACGGCTTCCTTGCTGACAGGCAAGGTCATATAGCCTTTCAGCAAAGACTGTTTGGGGGTAAGGATCCTCTTTGGCATTATGCTAATGTGTGTATGCTTGAATCGTGTGTGTTATGAATTTGCTTCACCATCCAGTCGCTGATGGTTCCGGTCTCTGACGAGAATGAGCAGGCGATGGCATAGACCGGGCGACCATCGTGGGCGTAAGGCTCGGCATAGCGGCGGTCAGAGATCTGCACCATAGCCTCAGCGGCAGGGCGGTCGAGTTTGTACTCAAAGATATAGACATAGCGCGGTGTCTCTATCACGCAGTCGGCACGACCCTTCGACGTTGCCTTCTCGTGGTAGACCGTGTTGCGGCAACTGCCGATCAGACGCATGATCAGATATACTGTGTACTGGAACTGACGCTCATGACTCTTCTCGCTGTTGCTCTCGCGCACAGAATAAGGAATGCTCGCCAGGAAGTCGTCCAACAGATTGCGGAAGTCCTCCGGCTTGCCATGGTGCAGGGCTTTCTTCAGTTTGTTGGCCCAGCTGTTAGGTTCTGTAGGCGTATGGAAATAGCCCGAGGCAAGGATGGCAAGAAAGCCCGAAGCAACCTCGTGGTTGGGAAAGTCGAGCTTGTACTCCTCGTCCTCACGGTTATAACCCTTGATGGTGAGATAACCGCTCTGATAGATCATCGGCACGGGTGCCTCCACCGTAGCACGATAGTCCACAAACTCTTGAGCCTCATAGCTGCGGGCAATGATGTCCTGGATGTTCTCATTGCTGTGGGCGAGCAGTCGCATCAGATAGCTCGGCGTACCGGAAGCAAACCAATAGTCCCTAATATTGTCATCTGCAAAGGCATTCAATAGCGAGAAGGGATTATAGATGTCGGTCATCCCATTACTGAAGTGATACCCGTCGTATCGCTGTTGCAGTTGAGACTTAGCTTCTTCAACAGAAAGCATGTTTGTATTGGCCAATTCCTCTATAGGAGATGCAAAGACGTTGTTCAACTCTTCCCTACTGATACCACAGATAGCATCAAAGCGAGGATTCATGCTTATATCTCTTGCATTGTTGAATCCCGAGAACACGCTCACCTGCGCAAACTTGGTGACGCCCGTGAGGAGCACGAAGCGCAGGTCGGCGTCGGCAAGCTTAAAGACGGAATAGAATGCCTTGAGCGTCTCACGGTTATGATCCTCAATGAGCATCTCGTTGTCACCGACACGGGTTTTCAATTCCGTGTCCATCGCGTCAAGCATGGGCTTGTCGTATTCGTCAACGAGCACCACGCAGGTCTTACCCGTCTGTACATGAGCTTGATGCAGCACGTCGGCCAGGCGCCGGCCGGGCTGGTCGGTAGCTGGCTGCACGCCATATTGCTGTTCCCACTTGACCAAATAGCCATTGAGCGTCTGCTCCAGTGCATCCGCCTCAGTGTAGTTGGAACCATTGAAGTCGATCCCGAAGACGGGATAAGTCTCCCATTTCTTCTCCAAGCTCTCTATCCTCAAGCCCTTGAACAGATCATGGCGACCCTCAAAATAGTATTTGATAGTAGACACCAACAGCGACTTGCCAAAGCGCCTGGGGCGACTGAGGAAATAGACGCCATCATTCTTAGTTATATCGAACACCATGTCCGTCTTGTCGACATAGACAAAATTGTTCTCCCGTAACTTTGCGAAGTCTTGTATGCCTATTGGATAGTTCATCTTCTACTGCTGTTATTACCGATTGCAAATATAGGAAATATTCCGCAGAACACAAAGGAATAAGCCTGAAAAAGGACCCGTAGCCTCCCTGCTCATCGCCGGGACAGCCACAACCCAAAGAAGCGGTCATAGACTTGGTAGCCGGCAGGAGACTTATACACTAGTTCCTTATCGGTCAGACTCTTCAGTGAACTGCTCACGCTGCTGGCACTTGTCAACCGATAGCGAGCGATGAACTGTCCGCTGTTTGGCGCTGAGACATGTCCCTCATGGGCAATGGCGTCGAGCAGCTTTTGCTGTTTCTCGGGCAGCAACGAAAAGATCGTCTCGTAATAGGCATTGTTGTCCTGCACCAGTTGTCTGATGCCCTCATCAGCCTGGTGTTCGGTCACGACATCCTCATCGTCGGCATAGAGTTGCTTGAGCACACTCTGCACGTACCACGTGTGCCCCTCCAGCATGTTGTAGAAATAGTGAAAGACATCCTTATCGAGCTGATGCCCTTGCTGCAGGAAGAAGCGACTGGCAAACGTGTAATAAGAAGCCTCATCAATAGCTTGCAGTTCCATCAGACGCGTGCTTTGGAAGAAGGGTCGGTTAGGCGAAAGGAAGATGTCGGCCATCAAGTGGCGTTTGCTGCCCGAAAAGATGAAATGCGCATTGTGCAAAAACTGTACGTAGGAGCGCAGCTGGGCCTCCACACCTTTCTCCGGATAGGACATGATCTGCTGAAACTCGTCAATAGCCACATAAATCTGCTTGCCGGAGTCTTTCATGAGATCGAAGATCTGCTTGAGGTCCACCGTGCTACCCCTCGACTCCAGTGTCACCGACACCGAAGGCTCACCCGTCATCGGGTCCATGCTCACCACAGGCCGCCATGCAGCGAAGAACTGCATAGCACGGCGCAAAGCCTTCTCGCCTTTGGAGAGCAGGGCTTTGAGAATGGCAGTGCCGAACGCTTGCACGAAGTCAGATAAGTCGTTGGTGCCAAAGATGTCGACGTAGACGCACACCGTGTCCTTCGCCTCGTGTTGAAGTCGATAAAAAGCATTCTTGATGAGCCCGGTCTTGCCCATGCGACGGGGCGAGAAAAGCGTGATGTTCCATCCATTGTTCAAGTCAGAGATCAGTTGCGTGGTCTCTGCCTCGCGGTCGCAGAAATACTCCGGACTCTCATAGCCGTAGACGAGAAAAGGGTTGCTTAGCTTCTTCATGACAGTTAGAATTAACGGTGATTACGTAAACATCGTTACGAACTTTCCGTAACGCAAAGTTCGTAAAATTATTCCATATCACCAAAAAATCCACGGCTTTTCAATGCGAATAAGGCTACATTCACAGATAAATGCACACACAAGTAAGCTGTAAGAAGGCATTATCAAAAAGACGAGTCTGGCAGCACACGCAGGGTCATGGTGAATTCTGGAAGCAAAAGATCAGTCTGTAAGAATGGAGTTTGCCAAGTTCACGTACTTACAAAAGATTGTAAGTGAGTCAGTTGCTGGTTACCTACACAATAAAAATAGCAAATATCAAGTCATCATTTTCGTTATTTATTGATGGTCAAACGTTCGTTAGACATATAGTCAAACGAACGTCAGCCAATTGGCTGACGTTCGTCATCCATTTGGCTAACGTTCGTTTGACCATGTAGTTTCAACGCTTTTGACATATAGTAGAACGTATTGGATGACTTCCCAAAAGGCATACTACATTCGTATATTCCACAAAAACGTAGACAGCGGGAAGGCTTCGTCTTGGAAAGTGCAAAAGAGACTATTATCTGACCTTCACGTAAAAAAGCGTCATGGGCACCCAGTTGAGACTGAATGCCCATGAATGATCATGCAGCTCTAAAGGCTTCCGACTGGTTTCAATCGCCATTTCGAGTTGTCGCTGTCGAAGTCGTAGGGCGCGAGCGTCGGCGTGCTGTCACCGGCGGAATAGAGGCAGTAGCGGGTGTTGTCGCCTTGCATGCCGGGAATGGCCTTGGGCATGATGCGATATGTGCCGTCGGTCTGTTGCTCGATACGCCACAGCTGATTGTCAGCGCCCTCGTATTCCGGCACAGTTGTCAACTCTTTGTCGGCGGTGGCAGCCAAAGCCCGGTGCGTGCCACGAACCATAATCTTGAAATAAGGAGCACTCAGATAGCCACCCTTTTCGGGCACCGCTACGATCGTCCACAGCTGATTGGGCCGGAACATATAGTCGCTGCAGCGCACACGAATGTCGCCCTTGGGCCACGACGGTTCCACCTCCTCAAGTTTCTGACTGTCCAGTCGCTTTACCGGACTGTTGGGATCGATGTGGAAAAACGGCTCGATGTCGCGTTCCATCCTGACGAAGTCCACAGCCAGCTCCAGGGAATAGCCGCGCCGCTCAGAGGCAACCTCGTAGTCGCCACCGCGGAAAGGCTTACCCGCCACCGGCCAACCGTTGTGCCAGAGCAGTGGCAGGATGCCCAAGACACTGTGCCCGCTGCGGTCGAGATCGGACTCGAAATGGCACGACATCACCTCCACGCCCTTGTCAACGATGGTGCGGCCGAAATGTCCAGGACCGTACTTGCGGTCACCGGCGGCAACCACCATGCGGCCGCCACCGTGGAGCATGTCGCGGCCAACGTTGTCGAGATAGGATCCTTCCACGCTGCGCGACCGTCCCACCACGATGTTGTAGGTGGAGTTAGGCCCGTCGCAGCAGGTGCCGTGCGTGCCGAGCAGATAATACCAACCGTCGCGATAGATGAGATCGGTGGCCTCGCAGTCGATGGCGATGTCTCGCTCCTTGTTGCCGGCAACGCGCCGGCCCGTTGCCGGATCGAGTTCTATGAGCCGTATGCTGCCGAAATAGGTGCCATAGGTCACCCACAGCCGACCCGTATTCGGGTCAAGGAAGAGGCAGGGATCGATCGCGTCCTGGTCTTCCAAACCGTCGGACGAGCAGACCTCCACAGGCTTGGAGAACCGGAAGTCGGGTGACTTCGGGTCGAGCGTTTTGTTCCACATCGTGAGGATGCGGCCATTGTGTCCACCACCGAGACCGCCGCCTGTAGCACCATAGATAACGAGGTACCGGTCACCAATCTTCATCACGTCGGGAGCAGCGCCGCCACCGGGACGCACAGCACCGCTGTGCCATGTCCATCCGTCGTCAGAGATCAGCCCACCGCCACCTGTGCCAAACGTGTAGTACTTACCATCGCATTCGGCCAGTGTCGACGGGTCGTGGATATAGGGAGCGCCGGCTTGAGCAAAAGCCGAGGCCGTCATAGCGGCCAAAGCCAAGAGAGAATAGAGTCTTTTCATTTCTTCGGAAGGATTAGCGTTAGTGGTTCTACAAGAGAATGACCCTCATCATCGAGGAAGCGGGCACAGAAATCACTGAGTCCCGGCCCGTTGATGACAGCACAGCGCAGGATGTTGCGACCCGCACGAAGCGTGAGCCGCCCCGACCGGCCATCATCCTCTACCATGCGGCGGTCGCCTTCGAGCGTGAGCACATGATCGCCGTTGAGCCACCAAGCCGAGGCACCGTTGGAACCGACTGACAGGCGCACGCCTTGAATCTCACGCGGACAGTCGATGACAGTCACGGCCCAGAAGAGTGAGCCATAGGTTTGCTGTCCCCACCGCTCGGCAAAGCGGAAGAGACGTACATTGTAGTTTTCGCTGTCGAGCGCGTGCCATTTCAGCTTTTGGTCACCGACCCGCACTTGCTGACCATCGTGCGGCAACCGGGTCATCTGCCCTTTGAAGTATTCCTTGCTGAAGGCCTTTTGCAGATAGCTGTCGGTGAAGACCACATTGGAGCGGATGTCCTGACGGATAGGCTCCAACAACAGCCAGCGTCGCAGATAACCTTGAGCATCGGGACGCGCAGCCACAGAGGTAGCCGGAGCAAAGTACCTTGGCCGGTTCTTGAAGCGCAGCCAGCCCACATCCACGCCCTTGTCGTTGCAGGTCAGCACGATGTCGGCAACGCCCCGCGGCGTATGGAGCAACGGCACTGCCAGCGACATCCACTGTCCACTATAGTCACGGCGGAACGGTCCGCCTCCGCCTTTCACGGCGATGTCCACCCGTGCGATGACCTTACCCGTGGCGCTGCCCTCGCGAACCAGCAGTTCAGCGTTGTCCCGGGCCCGCACGCTCAGCGTGAGATAACCGTCGGTCAATGACGAGAAGTTGACGCGCCCATAGCGCAACCAGCTGCCTTTGCCCGGCAGGGAAGCGTATCGGCTCAGATGATGCTCGTTGCCGTCGGCAGTGCCAAAGGTCACTCCGGCTGAGATCTCGCGGCTGTTGCCCATCACCAGACGGTCAGTGGCTGACGCTACAGTCTGTGACAGTGCGGCAGTGGGCAACAACGTCACCGCGAGCAAACTTAAATAATAAGAGAGAGAAAGATTCATCATCAGAGAATTGAAAAGCAAAAAGCCTCCTCCACACACGCGGAGGAGGCCATCACTCTGGAAAGACTACTTAGTAGAAGCACTCTCCCATCCCGTGTTTTGCTTCAGATTAGGGTTCATATCAATTACGTCGGAAGGATAAGGGAACAAACGGTCTTTGTCCTCAAAACCTACCTTGAAGCCCTTGTCCATTGCTTCGTGGGTGTGGGTGATATAGAAGCGGCTGTTGGCCTCTGTGCCATTCTCCCAGACAACGTTCTCGTCGCCCGACTGCACAGGGCGGAAGACTTTGTCGAAGAGGTGCGGCACCTGCTTGCCCGCGTCTTTCAGGTGAGCCAGGCCGACAGGGTCGTTCCAGCGGAGAATATCCTGAAAGCGGCAACCTTCAAACCACATCTCGAACATCTTCTCCTTCTTCAGCACTTCCATGTCTACATTGGCGCTGATGGTCTTGGAACCGGCGCGCTCCTGGATCATGTTGATATACTTCTTAGCCTCAGCGTTGTCGCCCGTCTGCAAGCAGCACTCGGCATAGTCGAGCAGCACCTCGGCATAGCGCATGACGATGATGTTGTTCAGTCTGAGGTTGTTGCCGTGCACACCGCCGTCGTCGGTGTCGCTGGCACGCATCAACAGTTTAAACGGCAGATAGAAGCTCTGACAATAGAGTCCCTGGGTAGGATCCTTGATGCCAATCTTGTTTGACTTCTTCTTCTCCTCAAGCGGCATGTTGTTCAGTGCGTCGTTTTGATACTTCATGCCTTCGATGCCCGAGGTCTGGTAGACTGCATCGTCGATGTGTATGAGAGTAGCCTTGAAGCGCGGCGAATCGCCGTCGTTGTCGTGGAAAGCATTGCCAAACCACTCGGGCACACCAATGGACCCCCAACCGTCGAGGCCACAGTAGGTATAGGCAGGGTTGACGACAAAGTTGCCGGCACGCCAGTTGAAGCAGTTAGACTCCATCCAGGTGGAATGATTCATATAGCCCAGTCCCTGTCCGGTGCTCCAGTCTCCCGCAGCAGGATTGTAGCGCATGTTGATCTCAAAGATCTTCTCCGGTGCGCCGTCGCCCTCAACATGGAAGAGGTTGGCAAACTGGCTGCCGGGCACCAATGCATATTTGCCGGAGTCGATGACCTTCTTGAACTCAGCCTTGGCCTCGTCGTACTTCTTGGCAAACAGCAGCGCCTTGCCGGCCAGCGCGTGGGCGAAGCCCTTGGTGACGCGATAGGCACCGAACTTGTCCGCTGAGCTCTTGCGCTCTGTCAGGTCGGGCTCAGCTTCCTGACACTCTTTGGCGACCCACTCAAAATACTGTTGCTGCGTCATCTCGCTATTGGAAGGCAAGTCGTTCGCTTCGAGCAGATGGTCGACAAGAGGTGGCTGACCCCAGTAGCACGACAGCAGGAAGAAGTTGTAAGCCCGCAGCACACGTGCCTCGGCAACGGCCTGTTTCTGATAGGCCGTCGGCGACTCCTTGAACTTCTCGATGACAAGGTTGTCGCTGTGCACCGAGAGATAGAGACCCTTGTAGTGGAAGTTGATGGCTTCGGGATTGCTCAAGTAGCGGAACTGGTTGACGGCACCACCAAACTCATGATCGCCATAGTTGCCACCGCCATAGAGCACGTCATCGCCCGGATCGTTGGCAAGCACACGCGCCGGCGTGTAGATGCCCGGACCACCGCTCACCGTGGTACGTCCCAGCGTGTTGACCATGAAGCCCTCGTAAGCCGACGCCAAGGCCTTAGCGCAATCAGCGTCAGTCTTATAGAATTCACTCTCACTCGTCACACCCTGCTGAGGGATATCCAGCTGATCTTCGCAGGAGGAGAATGCTGCCACGCCGACAAGCAGCGCGAACAATGGAATTATATGTTTGTTCATTGTTGTTTCGTTTTAAATCATTAGAATGTAACGTTCACACCGAAGACCACCTTCTTGGACATAGGATAGTTGCCGTTGTCGAAGCCACGCGACACACCGCTGTTGAGTGAAGAGGTCTCGGGATCAGCACCAGGATAGCTGGTGATGGTGAAGAAGTCGTCAAGAGAAACCGAGAAGCGGAGCGCGTTGACCATGAACTTTCTGGTGATGCGCTGTGGCAAGGTATAGCCGAGCTGTATCTGCTTGAACTTGAAGTAAGCGCCGCTGAAGATGGCAGCGTCGGAGCTGAAGAATGTCCAGTCGGTAGCCACCTGCTTCATGTCGGGATACCTGCTGTGGTCACCCTTCTGCTTCCAGGAGTCTTTCCAATAGGTGTCGATGCCGTTGATCAGCGGACGGTCGGCAGAGACCATGAGGTTGTAGATCTTGTTGCCGGCAGCACCGGTACCGAAGACCGTGAAGTCAAAGCCCTTGTATTCCAGGTTGAGGGTGATGCCATAGGTGACCTTAGGCAGTGCGCAACCGAGATCCTGCTTGTCGTTGTCGGTCGGCGCGTTGGTAATCTGTCCGTCCTTGTCGTAGTAGAGGGCACCGCCGGTCTCTGGATCTACACCGGCATACTTGAAGCCGCGGAAATACCACATGGGATGTCCGGTCTCCAAAGAGGGGTTCAGCTTGTTGTTGAATCCGTTGATACCCACCTCGTCGTAGCGTGGCAATATAGGACTCATCTTCTTCACCTCGTTCTTCAAGGTCGACACGTTGGCGCTGACACTGTATTTCAGGTCGCCGATATGGTCTTTCCAGCCCAGATCCAAGTCGATACCGGTGTTGAGAATCTCACCAGAGTTGACGTAGGCATCAGCGAAGCCGAGCTCCGGGCTGAGGTGTACCTTGATGAGCTGATCCTTCGTGGTCTTGCGATACCAGTCGAAGCCCAGCGTCAGCCGGTCGTTGAGGAAACGGGCGTCGAGACCCAAGTCATACTGTTCGGCAGTCTCCCAAGTCAGCTTAGGATTGGGGAAGTTGGAAAGGGTAGCCGCTGTGGTGGCATCGTCGGTGAAGTTATAGTAACCGCCAACGCTGATGGTGGAAGCCCACTGATAGTTGTTGAGCACACTCACGTTACCGTTGCGTCCCCATGATCCACGGATCTTCAGGAATGAAATAGCGTCTGTGCTCACAGCGTCGCGGAAGAATTTCTCATTGCTGACGGCCCAACCCAGCGAAAGAGAGGGGAAGGTACCCCAGCGGTTCTCCTTTGAGAGTTTGGAACTGTCAAAGGCATCGCGACGGATATTGAACTGGAAGAAGTAGCGCTGGTCGTAGTTGTAGCTCAGACGACCGAAGTAAGACAAGTGGGTGTTGATCGTCGGAAGGTTAGAGCCTTTCAGCTTCGCCTTACCGTTGGAGTTCAGGAAGTTGATGTACTGGAAGAGCGGAGCGGCATCGCCCTCAAGGATCTGCTTGGTGTCAGCCGACGACAGACCGGAGTTGTCGGTACGGTTCTTCGTAAACGACATACCAACCATCGCGTTGACATTGTGCTTTCCGAAGCTCTTTGTGAAGTTGGCAAAGTTCTCCCACTGATAGTACAGTCCGGTGTTAGTACCTGCCGAGATCGAGTATTGATCGCTCTGCGACAGCGTGTTGAGCCAGAAAGGTCCGGTATAGCTGTGGGTGTTGCTCTGCGTGATCTGATAGCCGAGGCGAGAGGTGATGGTGAGGCACTTCACCGGGATGAGGTTGACCGCAAACGTACCGCGAACGTTGATGCCTTTGTTGCTGGCATTCTGGCGGTCGCGCATGGCCAACGGGTTGGCCGTGGCTTCCTCGATATACTTCGATGTACCGTACCAAACAGGATGGGCCTCATCAAAACCAGGAGGCGTGGTCACGCCGCCGTGGTCGGGCGATTCCCACTTGGTGCGCATATTGTTGGGCATGTCGTCAAGACTGGTAATATAGGCAGGGGTCAGCGGGTCGATAGAGACAACTGAGTTGAGGAACGACTGATAGCCGTTGGTCAGCGACTTGGTGCTCCACTTCTCCACAGAGGTGTTGCTGGTGATGTTGAACCAATCGAAGAACTTGTAATCGGCATTGAGCTGTGCGGTGAAGCGTTTGTAGACATCCTTCTTGCCTTTGACGATACCGTCGTCGTTGAGGATACCCAATGCTGCGAGGATGTGGCCCTTGTTGTTGCCGCCCTCTACGGTGACGTTGTGCTCTACGCTCCAACTGTTGTTGAACACTTCCTTATACCAGTTGGTGTTTTGTCCATGATAGTTGTTCGACTCCAAGAGCGCGTCGGTGATGTCACCCAAATACTTGTGATAGGCGATATACTCGGGAGCGTCGAAGAGGTCAGCTTTCTTTCCAAGACTCTGGTTGACAGCTTTCAACGAATAGCTGATGTGAGCCGTGCCACCACTGTTGGAACCGTTGCGAGTAGTGATCAGCACCACACCGTTACCGGCCTCAGCACCGTAGATAGCAGCGGAAGCAGCATCTTTCAACACCTCTACAGACTGGATGAGCGAAGGATCGAGGTACTGGATGTTGTCGACCTTCAAACCATCAACGATGAGCAAAGGAGCGTTGTTACCATTGGAACCATAGCCACGCACACGGATCTCGGCACCGGCTCCCGGCGCACCACTGTTGATGATCTGCACACCTGTGACCTTGCCTTGTAGGGCTGCACCGGCATCACTCGTAGAAAGGTTTTTGATAGCGTCGCCGCTCACTGAAGCTACGGCACCGGTCAGGTCGCTCTTCTTCTGCACACCGTAACCGATGACGACCACGTCGTTGAGTGTCCGGTCATCTTCCTTTAATACAATAGGTACGAGGTTGGTGCCTTTGACGGTCACGGTCTGTGTCTCAAAGCCCACATAGGAAATGGTGATCGTAGAACCAGGCTTGGCATTCACGCTGAAGTTACCGTCCAAGTCCGTGACCGTGGCCACCTTTGAACCGTTGACCTTGATTGTAGCACCAAGGATCGGCTCACCGTTCGAGTCTTTCACATTTCCCCGTATCTGGGATTGTGCGAAACCAGCCACTGAACTCAAGCTGAGCAAGAATAGGGCTAACCCTTTCTTCTCCATCATTCTAATACTTTGCATTAGCGGTAGTTTTAAGTTAATTATAATTATTAGGTTGAAATTTTGCGCAAAGTTAGTGTTTATTCGTTCATGTGTGTTTCTGATATGTTACAAATACTTTATGAAACGTTGTAGAAGCCATCTTTTTCTACTCTTTGCCTTCTTTCAAAGCTATCACTACACCTTATTTATATATAGTACTCAAGAAACGATAATTCCGCGGAAATGATTATCTTTGCATGGAGAAAAGAAATAAGACCATGTTGAAGATCACAGTAAAAGGGAAAAGCCCGGTGTGGGGCGAACGTTGTATGATCGCCGACAATGCTACTTTAGCAGGCGACATCACCATGGGCGATGACTGTAGCATTTGGTTTGGTGCCGTGCTTCGCGCCGATGTCGACAAAATCGTGATGGGCGACCGCTGCAATGTACAGGACTTGGCATGTATCCATCAGACGGCGGGCGGACCAGCTATTCTTGGCAACGACGTCAGCCTGGGACACGGAGCTGTTGTTCACGCTGCCACGATCCACGACGGCGCGCTCATAGGCATGAATGCCGTGGTGCTCGACTATGCGGAAGTTGGTCGGGGTAGCATTGTGGCAGCAGGTGCGGTTGTCGTCGGCGGTACGAAGATTCCGGATGGCGAGATCTGGGGCGGCATTCCCGCACGATTCATCAAGAAGACGGCTCCCGGACAGGCTGAACTGTATGCCAAGAACTATCTCACCATAAAAGAATGGTATGAGGAATGATGAGTGTTGAATGATGGATGGAGACGATGATGAGTTCTGTATTGTTGATTAGGCCAGAAAGGAAGCAGTGGATTCCCCTACCCCATTATTTGCTGATCAATGGGCAAATGCTGGGACTGATGCGAGGCAACGACAGTGTGCGCGTGGCATTGCCGGAGGGCGACTATGCCGTCACCATCCGCTCGGCCTATAAGTTCATCGAGAGCACTGCTCAGGTACACATCGCTGAGGACGAGACGCTCACGCTGACCTTCGGTGACCGCGAGCGTTGGTGGAACTGGCTGTTCAACCTCGACCTGGTGCTGTGGCTCATCAAGTGGTTCTTCGACTTTGGTAACTATTGGGACACTGTTTACGAGATTGCCAGCAACGGCTTCTTCGTCCTTTGGCTCCTACGTATCTGGATCATCCACAAGCGTTATTTTCGGATGACCTACTCACCGACGGAAAAACAATAATCCCCAAAACGGCTATAGGAATACTTCTGACTCTCATAGCCGTAAATGAGAAAGAGATTGCTAAGTTTCTGCAGAGCTTTTGGAATTAACGACAATTACGTAAACTGTGTTACGAACTTTCCCTCTTTTTTTGTCACAAATCCACATGGTTTGCGTATCTTTGTTGAAAAGGAAAAGAAAAGATGACCATCGAGGAATACCAACAGGAAGTGGAGCGTATTCGTTCGGGACTGTGCCGGACGGCCACACGCTATTTAGGCGAAGCCGACGGCGAGGATGCCGTGGAAGTGACGCTCGTTAGGCTGTGGCAGATGGCCGACGACCTGCGGGCGCCCATCAACGCTTTAGCTCAGACGCTGCTGCGCAACCACTGCATCGATATGCTGCGCCGGCGCCGCATCACCGTAGCCCTTGATGGGCACGACATCGCGGTCGATGAAGAGCAGGACCAACGTGTGGAGACGATGATGAAACTCATCAAGCAACTGCCTCCCATACAGCAGACGGTGTTGCAACTCAGACATATCAACGGCATGGAGATGGCACAGGTGGCAGAGCTCACTGGTATGAAAGAGCCTGCCGTGCGCAAGCGTCTGAGCCGCGCACGACTGGCATTGCGCACACTCATGCTCAGAAAGATGAAAGAAGCATGAGATGCGTGTGCCATATATAATAAGGTGTAGACAGACAAAACAACAACATATCAGGTATGACAATGAAATCATCAGATAATGACATCCACCGCTTGGTGGAGAAATTCATGGACGGCGACACTACGCTAAGCGAGGAGCATGAGCTCTACGCTTACTTCCGTGGTAAGGCTGTTGCTGACGACCTGCAACCCATGCGGAAGCTGTTCCTGGGACTGGGGAGCCTTGACGGACTTGACAAGCAACGAATGCCCGAAGAGCAGCACAAGCCCGTGACCCGCCACATACGGCTTCGTCCATGGCTGGCCGCCGTGGCTGCCACGCTGCTGACGCTCTTCGTCGTGTCGGCCGCATTCTATGTCAACCACCGACAAAATTATTGTGAGGCAATCGTCTATGGACAGAAAGTCACAGACAAGACTGCCATACGTGCCGAGATGGCCCAGACAATGAGAGCCGTGGGCATTGAGGGCGACAACGGCATCGACGATCAACTGCACGATGTGCTGATGACTGATAACAATGAATAAACACTCAATGATATGAAAAGGAGAATCATCTTTGCGCTGCTTGCCCTGTTGCTTCCACTCTTTGCGCTGGCACAAAAGGGACTGCACGCCAACGCGGCCTTCACGGGACAGATCGTACCGCAGGACCAGACCGTGGAGGTGAAGGTACGAGGAAGGGCACTGAGCGTCTACCGGCTGACCTTCTACCACAGCGTGCGCTTCAATGCGAATGCTCAACAGAAGAATACGATGGATAATCTTGTGGAAAAGGACAAGGCACAAGCCAACAGCACGGAACTACGTCGGAAGGGGCATACGTCGTCGCTTATCCTCTGCCTGCCTCCGCAAGGGCGCACCCACCGCTATCTGTGCTACCTCACCAACGGAAGCAAAGGCCATTGGTCCATCACGCTCGTGTATATGGAAGGCTCGGTGAGCAGCATCGACGAACTGAGGAAACTCATCAATTGACCAATAAAATCAACCAAATCAAGAACATCTAAAAACAGAAGAAATATGAAAATCGCAATGCTTTTCTTAGCAGCTTTGATGCCTTTCATGGCGCAGGCACGCAACAACAATCCGCAGGATACGCTCGTGGTGACCAAGCCAACAAAGGTCACCGTCATCACCAGCGATTCGGTGCAGACCATCTATATCCAAGGCAAAGAGGGCAACCCGGGGTATGCTTACCGCAACTCTATCCAACTTGTCGACAGCAACTACGTCAGCACGAGCACCATCGACAATAACTTCAACTTCTGCATTGGGCCTTTCGGACGGAAGCAGACAAAGAGCCAAAAATACCCAACCACTGAGACAACGATGAACTTCTTCGCCGGCTTCAACGCTACACCGGGCATGCCGCAGGCTGCCGACCTTCATCCGTTCAACTCATGGGAGCTTTGGTGGCTCATCGCCGACTGTGGCATTTATCCATGGAATAGTCATCATAAGTTCTCTATCGGCTTTGGCTTGGACTGGCGTAGCTATCGCATCAAGGGCAACACACGCTTCATGAAGTCAGAAGATGGCACCATCGGTCTGGGTGCTTACCCAGAGGGAGCCTCACCACAGTTCTCGCGCATCAAGGTATTCAGCCTTACTGTGCCCGTTCGCTACCATTTCATCAGCAAGCACTTCGGTTTCTCCCTCGGTCCGGTCGTGAACTTCAACACCTACAGCAGCTTGAAAACACGATGGAAAGTTGACGGACTGAAGATCAAAGACACCAGCAGCAACGCTCATGTGAAGCCGGTCACCGTGGACCTTATGGCCACTCTTAATACCTTCGGCTGTAACTTCTACTTCAAATACAGTCCCTGCGACCTCATCAAGAACGGCTATGGTTTGCACTTCAAGACACTGTCATTTGGTGTGTATCTGTAAATCTGCCTACCTTTCAAATGAATGTCTATGAATATAATATAGGTTAGGAACCGAAGACAGCTGCGCGATCGGGAGTAACGATAACGGGCTATCTAATAGGGGTTTATCTTATAGTACTCCATTCGCTTGGGTGGGATGTGGGTGAGGTGTTTATAATCGCACCCCACCCATTAACTTACAGATTCACGCTTACAGAGCCCTGTTTTTCTCCTCGTACTGCTGTGCTGGGCGTGACCGATGGCGGTGCACAGCAGGAGCATATATAATAATAGGAGCGCTTTCTTCATCATAACCTTTCCGTTTTTATATCAAGCACCCGTGAGAGGCGAGAATGTTAACCCGTGGAGCAGATTTTTTAAATCTTATGATGAATCCTAACCTTGAAGGCTAAAGACTAAAGTAGCGGAGCCATACACATAGGCACAGGCAGTGCTTGTTATGCCCGAAATAATAAAACTTTCTCTTCTTCCCAAAATGTTTTAGGCCTAAAATGCTGCTGTTCCCAAAATGTTTCGGTTACAAAACATCCACGCCCCGACAACTGCGGAGCGTGGATGTTTGCCATATGAGTTGATGTGATTGCGATTATCCTACCTGCGAACCGGGCTTGACCTCGCTGAGTGTCGTGGTGACGCTGAGCGAGCCGTCGAAGTTGAGAGCAGAGAGGATCATGCCCTGGCTCTCGATGCCCATCATCTTGCGAGGCGCAAGGTTGGCAATGAAGAGCACATCCTTGCCGATGAGGTCCTCGGGCTTGTAGAACTTGGCAATGCCGGAGAGGATCGTGCGGTCCGTGCCGCTTCCATCGTCGAGCGTGAACTGCAGGAGCTTGTTGGACTTCTTCACCTTTTGGCAGTCCTTGATATGTCCCACGCGGATGTCGAGCTTCTCCCACTCGTCAAACGGAATGTTGGCCTTGATGGGCTCAGCTTTGTAGTCCTTGGCAGCCTCGGCGGCCTCGTTGGCTTTCCTCGTAGCGGCGAGCTTGTCGAGCTGATACTGGATAGCCTCGTCCTCGATCTTCTCGAAGAGCAGCTGTGGCTCAGCGAGCTGGTGACCGGGCTCGAGCAGTGTCGTGCTGCCCAGCTCGGTCCAGTCAAAGTTTTTGAGGTTGATCATCTCGCGCAGTTTCTTCGAACTGAACGGCAGGAACGGCTCAAAGGCAATAGCAAGGTTGGCAACGAGCTGAAGTGAGATGTTGAGGATGGTCTCCACGCGCTTCGGGTCGGTCTTCCATACCTTCCACGGCTCGCACTCGGTGATGTACTTGTTGCCGATACGTGCCAAGTTCATGGCTTCCTTCTGCGCCTCGCGGAACTTGAAGTTGTCGAGATACTGCTCCACCTTCTCCTTCACGTCCTTGAACTCCTGGATAGCCTGCTTGTCCACGTCGAGCAGTTCGCCGCAGGCCGGCACCACGCCGTTCCAGTATTTCTTGGTGAGCTGCAGGGCACGGTTGACGAAGTTGCCATAGATGGCGACGAGCTCCGAGTTGTTACGCTCCTGGAAGTCCTTCCATGTGAAGTTGTTGTCCTTGGTCTCCGGTGCATTGGCGGTGAGCACATAGCGCAGCACGTCCTGCTTGCCGGGGAAGTCCTTCAGATATTCGTCGAGCCACACTGCCCAGTTGCGTGAAGTGCTGATCTTGTCGTTCTCAAGGTTGAGGAACTCGTTGGCCGGCACATTGTCGGGAAGAATATAGCCGCCGTGAGCCTTGAGCATGACGGGGAAGATGAGACAGTGGAACACGATGTTGTCCTTACCGATAAAATGGATAAGGCGTGTATCAGGGTCCTTCCACCACTTCTCCCATGAGCCCCAGTGCTCAGGATCAGCATCGCAGAGTTCCTTGGTGTTGGAGATGTAGCCAATAGGCGCGTCAAACCAAACGTAGAGCACCTTGCCCTCGGCACCCTCTACGGGCACGGGGATACCCCAGTCGAGGTCGCGGGTCATGGCACGCGGCTGCAAATCCATGTCGAGCCACGACTTGCACTGTCCGTAGACATTCGGGCGCCACTCTTTGTGACCATGAAGAATCCACTGCTTCAACCAGTCCTGATAGTTGTTCAGCGGCAGATACCAGTTCTTGGTCTTGCGCAGTTCAGGCTTGGCACCGCTGATGGTGCTATGCGGATTGATGAGCTCCATAGGGCTGAGGTCACTGCCACATTTCTCGCATTGGTCGCCGTAGGCGTTGGGGTTGCCACAGTGGGGGCAGGTACCCATGACGTAGCGGTCGGCGAGGAACTGCTTGGCCTCGGGATCGTAGAGCTGTTCGGTCTCCTTCTCGATGAGCTTGCCGTCGTCGTAGAGCTTGCGGAAGAAATCGGAGGCGAGCTTGTTGTGCACCTTTGATGTGGTGCGGCTGTAGATGTCGAACGAGATACCAAACTCCTTAAATGAGTCCTTAATAATTTTGTGGTAACGGTCGCAGACATCCTGCGGCGTGATCCCCTCTTTCTTGGCGCGTATGGTGATGGGCACTCCGTGCTCGTCGCTACCACCGATGAAGACCACATCCTGCTTCTTCAGACGAAGATAGCGCACATAGATGTCGGCCGGAACATATACACCGGCCAAGTGACCGATGTGCACACCGCCGTTGGCATAGGGCAGCGCGGCAGTGACAGTAGTACGTTTGAATTTCTTTTCTTCCATCTTGATTGCTTATACTTAATATATAGGTGCAAAATTACAAAAAGGTTTTGAGAAATCGGCAGTTACAGCCATGAATCATAAGATCGTATGGAGGAAAAATCATAATTTCCTTTGCTATTCCACTCGTTTGCACTAACTTTGCATCATGTTACAACGAGACTATTTCATCCGCATCCTTCAAGAGTTTATGGCTGCCGTGCAGCGTTTTCTTGAAAAGAAAGAGGAGGAGGGCAAGCGCGACGTAGCGCTGCGCGACCTCTATCGACAGTATATCGGCAGTTACAACGACTTGCGCAACCTCACCGTGGAAGAGGCTATTGCCTACGCTCATGACGTGTGGGAAGCAGACCGCAGGATGGGTAAACTCGAAATGCTGGCCGGACTGTGGCATGCCGAGGGCGTGTACAAGGCTGATCCGCTGCGCACGATGCTGTTGGAGAAAGCTTTCCAACTCTACGACTATGTCGACACCCATAGCGGGGAGTACTCTCTGACACGAAAAGAGCGGATGAGACAAATCAAAGAAATGACGCAAGCACAATAGTGTCTTCGTCATATCACAAACACAGGATACCGGGGAGCGCTCTTCTCGGGTACACCTTATTATATATATGGGACAACTGATGAACACAAATGTCAATGACATGACCGTGGGCTCACCGGCCCGCGGCATTCTCCATTTTGCCTTGCCTCTGGTGCTGGGCTATATACTCCAACAGATGTATCAGGTCATTGACGCGGCCATCGTGGGACGGTGGATCGGCGTAGGCGCGCTGGCTGCCGTGGGCGCGTCGTCGTCGATCAACTTTCTGGTCATGGGATTCTGCAACGGGTCGTGTGCCGGCTTTGCCATCCCTGTGGCGCAGGCCTTCGGCGGTAAGGACTATCATAAGATGCGAAGCTATGTGGCCAATGCGCTGCGCATTGCCGTGGTCTTCGCGGCTGTCATCACCCTGCTCACCTGCATGCTCTGTACGAAGATCCTCGGACTGGTCAACACGCCGGCCGACATCTTCCACGATGCCTGGACGTTTCTCTTCCTGCAGTTCCTCGCCATTCCTTTCACCATGGGCTATAACCTGCTGTCGGGTTTCATCCGTGCGCTGGGCAACTCCAAACAGCCTTTCTATTTCCTGATCATCGCTTCCTTGATCAACATCGCCCTCGACGTGCTGCTCATCCTCGTCATGGGCATGGGCGTGGCCGGTGCCGGAGTAGCCACGCTTTTGTCGCAGGCTTTTGCCACGCTGCTCTGCTGGCTCTACATCTGCGGCAAGATGAGACTGCTCATCCCCACGGGGGAAGAGTGCCGCTACGACAACAAGCGCGTGTCGATTCTCCTTAACAACGGAGTGCCCATGGGCTTGCAGTTCAGCATCACGGGCATCGGCATCATCATGCTGCAAAGTGCCAACAACGCGCTGGGAACGGTTTGTGTGGCTTCGTTCACCGCTGCTATGCGCATCAAATATCTCTTCACCTGCGTCTTCGAGAACATCGGCGTGGCCATGGCCACCTACTGCGGACAGAACATCGGAGCACGCAAACTCGACCGTGTGCGCCGTGGCGTGAAGGACGCCATCGTCATCATGCTCGTCTATTTCGTATTTACCGTGATCCTCATCTATCCCTTTGCCGACGAGATGATGATGCTCTTTGTCAAGAGCGGCGAGCAGGAGGTGATCGACAACGCCGCCATGCTCATGCGCATTGCCAACTATTTCTATCCGTCCCTTGGCCTGCTCACCATCTTCCGCTACAGCATCCAGGGCTTGGGCTACTCCAATCTCTCGATGATGTCGGGCGTGATGGAGATGATCGCACGCTGCGGAGTGAGCCTGTGGCTTGTGCCGGCCTTGGCCTTCAAGGGCGTGTGCCTGGGTGATCCGGTGGCCTGGATCTTTGCCGATCTCTTCCTCATCCCCGCCTTCCTGTGGCTCTATCATCATCTAAAGCGGACGGAAGCGGAGGCATAAAGACCTACTCTTCAGATTTTGGACTCGGTGAGTCCAAAATCTGTTTTCGACAGAACCGTGAGTGATGAAAACAGTTTTTTAGCGGGAGAAATCCATGAAACATTTCTGACAAAAACACTCCCGCGAGAACTTGCAATATAGAGAAACCAAACACGAAAAATATTATTCATTTGTGTATTTCCTCTATACCAATGCCTACCTTACAATTGCATAAACAAGTCATCCCCCTTCACCTCTCTCGGAATGCGGCGTGAATACATATTGTTGGCAAGTCCTTGTGAGGTGATAAATACGGGAATTATACTCTTGCGTGTCTTTGTGATTTTCTTAAATATGCGCATACGCTGCTCGAGATGGCTGAAATAGTTTTTATCTATCACGTATTCCGAAAGGCTGTATTTCATTTCACACACATTCACGGTATTGTCTGACCTATCAACAAGAAGGTCTATCTGCGTACCATGTTTCAAATCTTCATCCACTTCATCGGGCAAGGACTTTGGTGGGCGATAGCTCCAAGAGCATATAGTGTTGATACTGCCGTCAATGCCGAGTGCGTGTACGATCTGTGGCAAATGATTCAGACACAGTATCTCAAAGGCGTAACCACACCAACTTTGGTATACGTCGGTAGACTGCATTTTGATCCAATATCCATCCAAGGCATCATTATGACCATTGATAAATTTGATATAAAACAAAGAGAACGGGTCTATAAGCTGATACACCGTCGACTTTTTCTCCCTGCCAAAAGGCTGATAGCTTCTTATGAAGTCACATTCCTCAAGTTCTTTCAATTTCTTCGCGAAATTACCATTATTCACAGATTTCGTCGCACCTATGAGCTCCAGTCTCGTCATGCCGCGGTTTTTGCCGGCCAAAGCCCTTACTATATCAATGTATGTGCCAGCCTTCTTGAAGAGAGCCTTGTACAGGCGGTCAAACTCTTTCCGCAACTCACCTCCCTTTGTAAAACAAAGGTTATCAATATTTTGTGCCACGCTCTCCTCCTGCTCAAACAATGACAAATAATAGGCTACGCCACCAACAGCCATATAACATTCCATTATCTCAGAGCGGCTATAGCCGAATTCACGCGAACGAAAATACATTTCCGTCTCGGCAAGCGTAAATGGTGCAAGTGCAATTTCGTGAGTAACTCGATTATGAAGCCCACCACGAGAGTTGATGATCTCGTCAAGCATCCATGTAGTGGCACTGCCACAGCAGATAAGCTTGATGTCATTGCGATAGGATGCCCAGTCGTTCCAAAAATGCTCGAACTCTGCGATGAAATGCGATCCGACAGTATCAAGCCATGGCAACTCGTCGAAGAAAATTATCTTAACCCCGTCACCAATGCCTTCAAGATACTTCTCTAGTAGCCGGAAGGCATCACCCCATGTCGCTGAATGGGTATCAGTTGTAGTGAAGTTCTGCAGCGACATACTGAAATTTGTCAGTTGCCCTGACGTGTTGATATTTTCCATTCCCGTCATTCTAAATGCCAGCCTATCGCCAAACAGTTCCTTCACGAGATAGGTCTTTCCAACGCGACGGCGTCCGTAAATGGCGATAAACTCAGAGCGGCTACTGTCTATATATTGCTGCAGCCGTTTAATCTCTTTCTTTCTGCCTATTATATTTTCCTTCATATTGCAGTATTTGGCACAAAGATACGAACAATAATTGATTATGCCAAAATATAATTCAAGTAATTGGCATAATCGTTGTATAATATAGTGATTATGCCAAATAATTTATAGACATCACTATCAATCCCGACCTTTCACTGCTTTCAAAATCTACAATGATGTCCTCAAGCAATAACTGCATCTCCACTCACGGCATGCAGAAACGCTATATGCATTCTCATATGTTCCTTTCAGAAACATGAGTCAGTGCCCCCCAACGGACTTACATCCCAAATATTCATTGACGATGAGGTGACCCGAGAGATCACACGAGCATCCCATGTGCAAAAGTAAACAACAGCCCAACAGATTTTGGACGCACCGAGTCCAAAATCTGTTTTCGACTGAACCGTGAGTGACAAAAACAGTTTTTTAGTGGGAGAAATCCATGAAACATTTCTGACAAAAACACTCCCGCGAGAACTTGCAATCTAGAAAAGCAGAAAACGGAAAAACAAGGAGAAGACTGTCAGAAACGTACTTTGATAGTAAGAAAAAGGCGTGTTGACTATGTCATCAAGCCTTTCTGTGCCCATCAAAGTGCCTTTCTGACAAGGTCAGAAAGGCACTTTGATCATAAATTCTCTAGAGAATTTTGGGAGAAAACGGTACTTTTAGACTCCGCATCAACGTATTTGACTTGCAATACTAAGCCTTTTTTAGCATAACATGCTAATTATCAATAATTTACAGAAAACCTCGCAAAAATCGCAAAATTGAGAGCAACATACACCTTCGTTCAGAAAATCGCCTGTATTTGGCCGTTTTTTTGTCAGTTTTATCAACAGCCCCACAGATTTTAGACGCAGTGTGGCTAAAATCAGTGGGGCTATTGTTTGAAAACTATACCGGGCTCCCGTCTTACATTCCTCTTTCCGCCCAGTCACCACGGTCGAGCTGTCGGTAACCGATAGCCTCGGCGATGTGGTCGGGCAGTATGCTGTCACTGTTCGCAAGGTCGGCGATCGTGCGGGCTACCTTCAGGATTCGGGAATAGGCGCGGGCAGAGAGTGAGAGACGCTCCATGGCTGTACGAAGCAGTTCTATGCCAGCCGCGTCGGGCTCGGCAAAGCGGTGGATGAGCCGTTCCGTCATCTGAGCATTGCAATGGATCGTCGGGTACTCGCGGAAGCGTTCCGTCTGTATGGCACGCGCCTTGATCACCCGCTCCCGAATCTTTGCCGACGGCTCACCGGGCTCTCCCTTGGAGATATCCTTGAAAGGCACCGGCGTGATCTCGCACTGAATGTCGATACGGTCCATCAGTGGTCCGCTGATCTTATTTAGGTATTTCTGTATCTGTCCCGGCGTGCACACACAGTGATGCGTCGGATCGCCATAATAGCCGCAAGGACAAGGGTTCATCGACGCCACAAACATAAAACTGCACGGATAGGTGACCGTATACTTGGCACGGCTGATGGTGATGACGCGGTCCTCAAGCGGCTGGCGCAGCACCTCCAATGTATGTTTGTTGAACTCCGGCAATTCGTCGCAGAAGAGCACACCATTGTGCGCCAGACTGATCTCGCCCGGCATCGGGTTCATGCCACCGCCGACCAGCGCCACCTCCGAGATCGTGTGGTGAGGAGCACGGAACGGCCGTTGCGAGATGAGCGACGAGCTCTTGCCCAGCGTGCCCGCGACAGAATGGATCTGTGTGGTCTCCAAGCTCTCCGAAAGCGTCAGCGGTGGCAGAATAGACGGCAGGCGCTTCGCCATCATGCTCTTGCCCGATCCCGGCGGCCCGATCATGATGAGATTGTGACCACCGGCAGCAGCCACCTCCAAAGCCCGCTTCACGCTCTCCTGACCACGCACGTCGGCATAGTCGAGGTCGAAGTTGTATTGCTGTTCATAGAAGATCTTTCGGGTGTCCACCGCCGTAGGCTCAAACTTCTTGACACCTGTGAGAAAAGCCACGACATCGGTCATGGTCTCCAGCCCATAGACCTCGAGTTTGTTGACGATGGCGGCCTCATGGACATTCTGCTTCGGGACGATCAGTCCTTTGAAATGTTCAGCCCGCGCCTTGATGGCGATGGGCAGAACACCCTTCACCGGTTGCAGCTTACCATCAAGGCTGAGCTCACCGACCATCATATACCGGTCGAGCTCAGGTGCGTCCATCTGTCCCGAAGCTGTGAGGATGGCGATGGCCAACGGCAGGTCGAAGCTGCTGCCCTCCTTGCGCAGGTCAGCAGGGGCGAGGTTCACGGTCAGGTCGGCACGTGGAAACTTATAGCCATTGTTCTGCATGGCGGCCGCAATGCGGTCACGTCCCTCGCGCACAGCCTCGTCGCCAAGCCCCGTAAGATGATACATCACGCCACGCGTCAGACTCACCTCAATGGTCACCGTCGTCACTTCCAAGCCATTGACAGCAGCACTATATGTTTTTACCAACATCGTTCTGTTCTCCTTTTTTTCTACCTCTGTTTCAATTAAACAGTCATTTTTGCCAACCAGCCATATGCTGTCGCCGTCTCTATTTCAGCAATTCCATGATTTTGTCGTGGAGCTGCGTGCCCATGAGATTGCGGGCGACAATACGGTTGTCTTTCACAATGATGTTATCAGGAACTCCCATCATACCTAATTGCTGCAAGGGTTGACTGTCGAACATCTTTCCATCGCAGACATTGGGCCACAAGATGCTGTCGACACGTAAGGCACCGTCGCAGTCGCTACGGCTCGCGTCGACAGAGAGCGACACCACTTTGAGCCGGGCACCCGACTGACGCTGCAACTGTCTCAATGTGCGCAACATGTCCATGCTGTCGTAGCTCCATGATGCCCACGTGCAGATGACGGCAAGACCAGAAGAGAGATCCGATGAAGAGACCAGTCGTCCCTTGGTGTCGTAGGTGGAGAAGGTCGGCAATACAGAACCAACGCCTACATGCGACATAGAGTTCAGCTGGCGGATCATACGCGACAGATCAGCCTGATCCGTCTGTTTGGACTGCATCTTTTGAGCCAGCCGCAAGGCAGTCTGATAGTCGGGGTGCGCGTCAGAGATGAAATACTTCTTGATCAGCCACAGTCCGACAACAGACTCCGGGTGGTCGCCGACGAAGACTTCAGCCGCACGCTTGGCCTCGGGCGGCGACGCTTTGGACACTTGCTCGCGGAACTTGGTATAGAGTTCATTGTCGTCGGTGCCTTTGATCTCAATCTCCTTTAGGTGAGAGGCGTCTCCCTTGATGCTGACACTCTTGCCCGGCTGAGCGAAGATCGGCACGACAGAATAATTGGGAAACACCAAATAGAGAATGGTGGGATGCTTGCAGGGAACCTCGTAGGCAAAGCGCCCGCCCTCGACATGTATGGTGTCGAGTCCGTCAATGGACCCATTCTCGGCATAGACATAGAAGTCACTCTGATTGATGTTCAACAGATGCCCCTCTATCTCAAAATGGCTACCATCGACACCGCAGGAAGAAATCAGCAGGGTCAGCATGATCAGAAGCCCAGAGAAACATCCGGCTACATAACGGCTATAACGATTATGAAACTGCATAATGATTAAAAAATAAAGCCTCCGCCCCATACTGAGGTCGAAGGCTTATCAGATAATTAATGGATATTGAAATGACTACTTCAAGTTGGCCAGCTCCAAGTCGCTGGCTGCATAGGCTGCGAGCTTAGCGTCTTTCTTGCAGGCACGCTGCAGGTAGTCCTTGGCAGTGGCTGTGTTGCCCTGGCGGTTGAGCACGAGCGCCATCAGATAGTCTGTCATGGCGTCAGCGTTCTTCACGTTTTTCAGCGTAGCGACAGCGGCGGCATAGTCCTTGTTGAGCAGCTGCGCCAAAGCGGCACTGTTGGAATAGCTGTTACCGAAGTTCTGTACGGCAGTAGCATAATTACCTTTGGCAATGTTCAGATTGCCCAGCACCTCATAGAAACCATTGGCGTCGATAGCGTCAGCCAAGTGATTGGTAGCGGCATTGAGGTCACCATGCTTCATGTCGATAAGTGCGAGATTGGCATTGGCCTCAGGTGCGTCAGCACGCTTGGCCTTAGCCTGCTCGATATACTGTTTGGCCGTGGACTCGTCGCCCTTGTTGAAAGCCATGACAGCCATGTTGTTGAAGGCGCGATAGTCCTTGTCATACAGTTCTGCTGTCTTCTTATAGATAGCTTCCTTCTTGTCAGGATCGCTCTCCAGTGTAGCGGCATAGAGCAACTCATCAGGAGTCAGACGGGCAGGGTCGGCAGCGTACTGCTGCTTGATCTGGTCGTCGCTTCTTCCCACAGTCTCGTAGTTGATGATCATACGGCTACGACGCAGCTCAGGCAGAATGCCGTCGGCGAGCTCACGGAAGCCTTCGCTCATGTTGCGGATCTGGCGCTCACGCTCCTCAGGATCCTTATACATCTCCAAGACGCGCAGGATCACGTCCTTGTCCTGGATGTTGCTGGCTTTGACGAGACGCTTGAAGCCGTCCCAGTCCTGAGCCGTATAGTGAGCATCGATGTCCTTGGTATTGAGTTTGGCAGCCTTGACCTGCTCCTTGACATATCCCTCAGTAGTGTTCTGACGCTTGTTGGCCAGCTTGTCGTTGAAGGAATATCCTCCATCAGGAGAGGCATAAGCCTGCACCTCCACGTTCTTCAGATTCAATCCCTCGCGATCGGCATTGATTCTCTTCAGCATGGCGAGGAACTCCTTGACTGAGTTGTTCTTCAGCTCACTCTTGCGGAGATTGGCCTGGTTGATGAGGAACTTGATGTTGGCTTCATACTTCTGTGCCTTCACGCGCTCGAAAGAGTCCGGCGCGATGCATCCGCCGGCGTTCATCAGTGTCTGCTTATAGAGTTCTGCTGTAGCCAGCACGCCATTGGCGACTTTCACGGCCGGCACATTGACTTTTTTCTTGCCGACACGGGCGTCGAAGGTGAGATACATCTCGCTCTTCTGCATATCGGGAACATAGTCAAAAGCGGTCTTCATCGTGTAGTGGCCGCCCATCTTGTAGGAGATGGTCTGGTCATTGCCCATGACTTTCTCGCCCTGAAAAGTAGCACCTTTGCCTTGAGCAACCTGACCATTGCCATAGCGCAGCTCAGGGATCACCGTCACCACAGCCTTCGGCTTCATATATTTCACGGGGAAGTTACCATTGATGGTAGCAGGAACTTGGCCGCCTAAAGCCTCCAACGGGTTGGGATCTACCGTAAAGTTATCGGCAGAAAGTTTTCCCAATTTGGAAGAGCATGACGACAGAGCCAATATAGAACAAACTGATAAGGTTAGAACGAAATGGTTGCGCATAATATATAAATGATTAACGTGCCGCGAGCGGGACTCGAACCCGCACGACCATTTCTGGCCAAGGGATTTTAAGTCCCTCGTGTCTACCAATTCCACCATTGCGGCGACGGTATGAATAAAAAAGGAGCGGCAAACGGGACTCGGACCCGCGACCTCGACCTTGGCAAGGTCGCGCTCTACCAACTGAGCTATTGCCGCGTTATGTTTGCAAAGGTAAGACTATTTCTTTGAACCGCCAAGTGTTTTACACATTTTAATAGATAGGCGATGAGTGATGACTGTTTTTATTTAAACATCATGATTCTTCTTGAACCAGAACTTGAAGATGGGGTCGACGAAGGTGTAGGAATCTCCGTCCTTCTCGATAATGTCTTTTCTGATCAGCGTCTGCTTGTTCCTGCTGATGGTCTGTGGGGCACCCAGCGAATATCCCTGATTGACATCCTGTGCACTGAAATGGCTTTCTCCATTGGCGATGGCGATCAGCATGTTGACCTGAGACACAGATAGTCCGTCAACGTCAGCCTCAAAGACAGGGGCGTTGGTGTCGACGAGCAGGATAGTCTGATCTTGAAATATCTCTTCCGTCACTGCCGTCCGGGTTCCACTCCATATGAAGAAGCTCAACTGCTGGACATACCAACTGTGGCACTCGGTGATGTCGCAGATTCTGTTGGCAAACTCCTCAGATATACTCTTCCCCGTTTCCGCAAACGTCTTGACGATATAGGGTACCCAATATTCTCTCGCTATCTTTTTCAGATAGAACACTTGACCAAAGCGGTAGAATGGATTATTTGAATTGTTGAAGATGTCCACCATCATGTGCCGTTTGCTGCCGTAGAGACAGTAGGTCACATCTTCCTGCTGCTGCCAGACCGACCGCATGAGTCCTTCCATCTGTTTCCATTCAGGGAGCAGGGCCAGTTGCTGAAACTCATCAATGCAGACGATGACATGGTAGCCATGGGCTTTGGCCAACGTTTCGGGTAGGTTCAGAATATCTTCCGCGCTCCGTCCCAAAGGCTTGAACTTCAAGTCAAGGGACACGGCGTTGAGAGGATCGTTCTGCAATGTGATGCTTGGTGTCAGCGAAGGGATATACTTCTTGACGAGTTCTATTCCCTTCTCCAAAGTATTTCCTACACCACTGATGACTGCGGAGGCAAAGGCATTGTAGAAATCTGAAGCACTGTGAATCTTGAACGCGTCGATGAAGCAAGTGCGGATGTTCTTGTCTTCATTGCGCAATTCATCCATGGCAACTTTGACAAGCGAAGACTTTCCCCACCGGCGCGGGGATATCAGCATGATATTGATACCATTCTCCAGGAATGTTTTCAATCGCTTTCTGTCTTCCTGTCGGTCTATAAAGTTGTCTTTTGTTGCCAGTTCTCCGTAAACAAATGGCTTCTTCATATTGATGCGCTCTATGGTTGTCGTGCAAATATACGCAATATCACGCAAACGTGACTCACGCAAGCATGATATTTACGTTGTTTTAACGCTGTGATACCAAGGAATAACTTGGCGCACCGGACTGGGCAGACTGGTAGACAGCCGTCTCAATGTCCATTGTGAGAACTATGGCTATTAGTACAGCGACATCATGCTTGCCCTATTCTGTCTGTATCCATGAGCTATGTCGAGACTCACGGACTGTACGTCCGCATGTTCCGTGCTGATTGCGGCTCGTTCATCAAGGAGCTTGTCGAGGAACTTATCCTGCGGACAGATACGTTCTACCTCCGTGCCGGCAGCTGTGCAGACCGCAGACAGATGTATGAAAAATGCAAGGAATGGCGTCACACGACGGTAAACGGTCAGGAAATGGACATTGCCTCATTTGAATTCACTGATTTCCTTTCCGACTGGCATTTACGGCTTGCAGTGCTACGCACCAAGATAGATACAGAGCCGGGAGAGCAACTCCTGCCCGGTATGGAATTGCCTTCTCATTTCACCATCACTTTCCTGCCATTAATGATATATATTCCCTTGGGCAGGTTGTCTGCTGACGATGCCACACGCTGCCCCTGCAGGTTATAGACCTCTGCGTTCCCGGCAATATGATCCACCGCCACCCTGTCAACGGCGGTTGTCATCCCACCGTCAATGTTGAATGCCATGCTCTTGGCTGGGACAGGAGTCGTTCCATCAGGGTAAACGGAGGGGAATTCGAAATAGGCACGGAAGCCCTTCATCGGTGTGGTACCGGTGTCCTTATACAGATGGTTACCGGATATATAGACAGGTACCTGTGAGGGAGAAACCGCGTCCTTGATAACCGTAGGCTGCAACAGACCACAGAAATTGTAGCCGTAGCCCTGCGCATCAGCCGTCTTCTGTGTTTGCACGTCCTTGGAAATGGTAACGTTGGTGACAAAGAACGGATTGTCGGTGGTGAAGCTCTTTCCCGGCTTGATCAGGTAGGCCTCTCCGGCCTTGATGCCCTCGTTCCTGACAGGGGCGGAATAGAAGTTGATAATATGGTTCTGCAGGTCCACATTGCCGAACTTCGATACGATTGTGCCGGGGCCGAATACTTTCTCCACGCTGCTGCACGGAATGTCAAACGGCAGACAGAGCGTGCTCCAGTTAGAGGAGCTGAGGTTGCGATGCACATACACGCTGATGGGCGTGGTGTGGTCGGAGAGGTTGTTCTGGTTGCTGCCGCTGCCTAACAGCTCACGGTCATCGTAGAGGTCGTAACGGATGGTGCGTACCTCGAAGACGGTGAAGTAGGACTCCTTGCTGTATGGCCATGTGTTGCCATAGGTGTTGGTAATGGAAAGCCTGATTTTGTCGCCGTTCTGACCGTATGTGAAACGCACCGTCCCCTCGATGGTTCCACGTGAACTTTTGCTTGTGGTCGTGCTGCCGTTGGCCGTTCCCCATACGTCAGAGGCATTGCTTTTCTTTGACCATCCTCTACTGCTGTCATAATGATAGTATTCTATGGGTATCACGGTGTTGTCGCTGTGTACCAGCTCCATGATGATGTCGTAACGGTAATAATTGGTCGTGAAACCATTAGGCGCACCCGTGGCATCCACCAGCTTATACTTGATAGATGACTCTCCGTTCAGGTCGGTTGAAAGTCCATAGTCTGCCGATGGCACCTTCGCCTGCGACCATGTGGCATCATTGTTGGTAAGCGCGTCGGGAGTCTCCACCTGCGCCCATGCCTGTGAGCTGGTCAGAGCGGACAATGCCACTGCCAGCACCATGTATAAAACTCTATTCATTTTGTCTTGATTTCTTTTAGGTTCTTTATCGATTCAATCTTCCCAGCCACCCCAGTCACTGAGCCCCCATCGCTTGCTGTCGGCGGGATGGGTATTCTGGTCGCCCTCGTCCACCTTGTCTGGATCTGTGTCTCCACTAAAAATCTTTTGGTCATCGTTCCTCACAGAACCTGCCAACAGATGCTGATGCTCCGCCACGGAGACTATTCCCGTGGTCGGTTTCTGATAATTTTTCTTAGTCATATTCCTCTGATTTTTAGTAACAATGTAAGTGGCATTGGCTAATCGGCCCAATCCTTGATTTCGTCTAATTCTCTGTGGTACACGCCACATATTCCTTTCTAAAATGTTGGTGCAAAGATAATTACTGAAGTTTATTTGGTCGTGTTCTGTATCTGTCTCATCCAACAGCTGGTTAAAAATAATTATTGGTGTCCGCTAAAACTTTTAGCTTCTCTGCTGCTTTGCAAAAATAAAT
>ERZ1023830.8-NODE-8-length-96386-cov-53.111771_pt1 | contig 96386 bp, 63 predicted proteins | sample MGYA00380381_ERZ1023830 | MGnify/ENA primary metagenome ERZ1023830 (study PRJEB33179, sample SAMN07449067) | human gut metagenome | biome: Human-gut; feature: Human associated habitat; material: Faeces | host: Homo sapiens | place: India:Kasaragod | collected... | reverse complement strand
CGGCATCGCGAAAGGATTTTTATGCGGTTTTCATTTTTAGCGGACACCAATAATATATTATAAGGTGTATGGCTATAATGTAAAGCCCCAGATGATCAAATGACATCCGGGGCTTTATTGTTTGATTGCTAAAGAACCGGTAAGATTCAAGTCTACAGCAAAGAAAGATTTCGACCTATACGAATGGAAACTGCTATAATTGCGTGTTTTACATCGACTAAAACGGCGTCATTTCGTTGAAAAATCGCCATTCACAAGATGGTCAAACGGTCGTCGTCCAATTGGCCAACGACCGTCGGCCAATTGGCCAAACATCCGTCAGTCAATTGGTCAAATGAACGTTTGACCGTCTTCGGTCAATGCTTTTTGGGGAACCTAATCATTCTACCGAACGCACGGGACAACTTTCCGAAGTCCAAATGTGGCAAAATCCAGTCGTACAGTTCCAAGAATTTCTGTCAGTAAAACTTGTTGGCTGATCAGAAGAGCTTGTTGGGATATACACCCTCGTCAACCAACTTCTGGATGCGGGCAACAGTACCCGGACGGTCTGCAGAATAGGTAACGCCAAACCACTTGCTCGTGGTGTCGAGCACCTCACAGGTAGCCTTACCCTCATTGATCAGCTCGTTCACCACCCAAGGAATCAAGTACTCAGCCTTAGGATTGGCCTTTGTCTCGGGAGCATCGAGGAACTCCTTGAAGAATTTATCGCTGTACTCGAAGTAGTCTGGTGTCAAGCCCCACACGTTCATACTTACCGGTGTGATGTCAGCAATCTCTACCCACTTGCCGTTCTCGTCCTTGTAAGCCACATTGCCATCGGCCTGGCGCTCGATCTCTGTGCGCTCTACGCAACCGGTGAGCAGGTTCTCTGCATTCTTCGAGCAGACGCCACGAGAGACAGAGCCGTTGTCGCTCAATGTGTTACCAACGCGGAAACCTACCATAGCATACTTGCCTTTGCTGCCTTCCGGCAGTTCTGAGAGGAACTTACCAATCACCTTGAAGCAGTCGCGGTTGTAGAAGTCATCGCAGTTGATGACGCAGAAAGGCTCGTGGATCACCTCTTTGGCCATCATCACAGCGTGGTTGGTACCCCAAGGTTTCGTGCGGCCTTCTGGAACAGAATAGCCATCAGGAATCTTGTCGAGGCTCTGGAACACAAGCTCACAGGGGATATGTCCCTCATATTTAGAAAGGATCTTCTCGCGGAAGTCCTGCTCAAAATCCTTACGGATCACCCAGACGATCTTGCCGAAGCCAGCCTGGATAGCATCATAGATACTATAGTCCATGATAGTCTCGCCGTTGGGACCCAGACCGTCTAATTGTTTCAAACCACCGTAACGGCTGCCCATTCCGGCAGCAAGCAGTAATAATGTAGGTTTCATACTGTGTATTTTTAAATCAGTTAGAAAATGTACTATATAAAACAATGCAAAGTTACGGTAAATAAGCGAAAGAACAAAAAGAATCTCTTCTTTTTTGTTTTTATCGCTCATCATTCGTATTTTTGGATTCTTTTTAGTATTTTTGCACCATTTACAAGCACAGTAGACATAGTATTCACACAAGCATTAAATATATTTCACGCTATAATTATTCATTCATCATCATACTCTGAGAGTAACCAAACACCATCGCTTATGAAAAGAACAGTCCTGCCTCTACTGCTGACGCTGTTGCTGATGCTGACAGCGCTGACAGCAAACGCGCAGAATGACGTGAGGCTCTCCATGGAGTTCAACAACAAAGACCTGCCCAGCGCACTGGCGCGGTTGGAGAAGAATTCCAGTTACCGTTTCCTCTTCCCTACGAAGACTTGGAGCCTTACCGTGTCCGAGGGGCGGTACACAACACGCCCTTCCTGGCTATCGTGGACTTTCTGTTGAAAGGAAAGCCGCTGAAATACACGATCGACGGGAAGTTTATCAACATCTCCAAGGTCAACAACACGGAGAGCCAAACAGAAACACCCAAGTCCGGTAAGCTGGAGTCTGTCGGCGGATATGTCTATGACGTGGCCACGAAAGAGCCGGTGATCGGTGCACAGGTGAGGATTCTCGGTACGAATATCGCCACAGTGACAGATGTCAACGGTGCGTTCAGCTTCGACTACCTGTTGCGTGGCGGTGAGTCTGCCCAGATCAGCTACGTAGGCATGAAGACCCGTGTCGTGAAGATGACCAAGATGATGAACATCGGACTGGAATCTGATGTCAAGCAAGTCGGCGAGGTTGTCGTCACAGGCATCTTCCGCAAAGCCAAGGAGAGCTACACCGGTGCTGTCTCTACCGTAGGCAAGGAAAAGCTGGAAATGTTCCGTGGCAGCAACCTGCTGCAAACACTGAAGAACGTGGACGCCTCGCTCAACTTCCCCATCAACAATGTTGCGGGTAGTAACCCGAATGTCTTGCCTAACCTTGACATCCGTGGCACCTCTACCCTACCAATGAACGTAGAGGAGTTCAACACCAACGCGGGACAGACAGTCAACACACCACTCATCATCCTCGACGGTTTCGAGATCAGTCTGACCAAACTCATGGACTACAACGACGACCGGATCGAGAGCATCAACATCCTGAAAGATGCTGCCGCCACAGCCATTTACGGTTCACGTGGTGCCAACGGTGTCATCATCGTCGTCACCAAACAACCCAAGGAGGGACGTCTCCGTGTGACGGCAAAAGCCGGCATCAGCCTGCAGATACCCGATCTTTCAAGTTATCACCTTCTTCATGCAGCCGACAAACTGCGGTTGGAGAAGGCCGTCGGACTGTATGATCCCGACAAACTCGACGACAAGCTCAGATATGCCGAGTATTACGACGAGCGTCTGCAACAGGTGCTCAACGGCGTAGACATCGACTGGATCCACAAGCCCGTCCACACCGGCGTGGGTCAGAACTACAACATCCGGCTCGACGGTGGCGCCGGCGCTTTCCGCTGGGCCGCCTCGTTAGGCTACAACGACATACAAGGAGCCATGAAGGGCAGCAGCCGTAAGAACCTCAATGGCGACATCACCCTGATGTACAGCGTCAAGAACCTGATCTTCCGCAACTACACCAGCGTGACGAGCAACCATGCCAAAGAAAGCAAGTACGGCTCGTTCCAGGACTATGTCGACATGGAGCCCTACGACAGTCCGTACGACGAGAAGGGCAATCTCGTCAAGACTTTCTATGATTACAACCACAGCAAGAATCTCATCGGCAATCCGCTCTACGACGCTTCGCTCAACACCATCAACAAGAGCGAGTACTTGTAGTTGATCAACAACTTCTCTGTGGAATGGCAGATCCTGGAAGGACTGCGACTGCGTGCCAAGCTCGGTGTGACCACCAACCGCAGCAGCTCCGACTATTTCCTGCCGGCCGAGAGCTCCTACTTCACTTCCGACGATTACCAGACCGCCAGCGGACAGCTGCGCAAAGGCCTGTACACTTACGGCAACGGCACTGACAACCTCTTCAGTGCCAACGTCACGGCCAGCTACTCACGCACATTTGCTGACAAGCATCAGATCTATGTCGGCGTGGACTACTCGATGAGTGATGAGAAGCTCTACAACTACAGCTTTACGGCAGAAAGCTTCTCCAACTCTAATCTCAACCTTATCTCCAACGCTGCACAGTATCAGCTCGACAGCCATCCCAAGGGTGACCGCACGAAGACACGACTGGTAGGATTCACGGGCAACGCCAACTACACCTACGACGACCGCTACTATATCGACCTGAGCTACCGCATCGACGGCAGTTCGAAGTTCGGCAGCGACAAACGCTTCGCACCCTTCTGGAGCACCGGCATCGGCTGGAACATCCATCGTGAGAAGTGGATGAAAGACCAGAATATCTTCAGCAACCTGCGCCTGAAGGCTTCCTATGGTATCACGGGAACGCAGAACTTCACCACTGAGAGCGTGTACACCACCTACGACTACTCCAACGACAACCGCTATCTCAGTTGGGCTGCCGCACGAATGATGGGACTGGGCAACAGCTCTCTGACCTGGCAGAAAACCAAGGAAGTCAACATCGGCACAGAGATTGGTGTTCTTGACAACCGCGTCACCGCTGAATTCAACTACTATATCAAGACCACGAGCAACCTGCTCTCTGCCATGGACCTGCCCTTGAGCAGCGGTATCTCGCAGTACACGGCCAACGTGGGCAAGATGCGCAACAACGGTTTCGAGGCATCGCTCAACGCCTACATCATCCGTGACAGCAAGCGGCGCCTCAACTGGATGGTCGGCGGACAGATGGTCTACAACAAGAACAAGATCATCAAGCTCTCTGATGCCATTAAAAACCAAAACGAGCAATATCTCGCGCAGAATGTCGACGTGAGCAATCTCTTCTATGAGGGTCGCCCACTCAATGCCATCTATGCTGTACGCTCAGCTGGCATAGACCCCAGTACCGGTCAGGAGGTATTCTACGATCGTAGTAGCAACCTCACCAGCACATGGAGCGCAAGCGACAAAGTCTATCTCGGCCCCTCGCAACCATTGTGGCGCGGCAACTTCCGCACGATGGTGATGTGGCACGACTTCACGTTCAACGTATCCTTCGGCTATCACTGGGGCGGCAAGCTCTACAACTCTACGCTGCGCGACCGCGTGGAAGTGACCAAGAACGTCATCGGCTCAAAGAACGTTGATGAGCGTGTGCTCTCCTCGCGCTGGATGCATCCCGGCAACGAGACCTTCTTCCGCAACTTCGACGATGAGACGACCACACCGCACGCCACGTCACGCTATGTCTTCGACGACCGTGTATTGGAACTGCAGAGCGTCAGCCTGCAATATCGCTGGAACAATAGTTGGTTGCAACACCACACGGGATTGGAGTCTCTCGTCTTTGGCATCAACGCTTCTGATCTGTTCTACTGGTCGTCGGTCAAGTATGAGCGAGGCACCAGCTATCCCTATGCCCGCAATGTGCAGGGCCCGTCACGCTCACCTTCTAATTGTTTTTCCATTTAGAACCATACACCTTATTATATATCAGTATGGCGCGACTTCAGCAGCCTGATGTGGTATTGGTTCGGCAACTGGGGCAAGGTGAAACACCAGTTCATGATCGACCATACCGGAAAGAACTGGGACGATGCCTACATCAACAGCATCAGCAACAACCAGGACTTGATGCACTATTATCAAAACAAATTGCAGAAAGAGCTCGAAGCCCTCAACCAACAGCGCGCCGCGCAAGGCTTAGATCCGCTGAAAGAAGCCGATGGCACACTGGTCGACTTCGCCGGTGGCTTCTGCGAGGCTGCCGACGGCAAGACTTATTTCCTCTTGCAGGACAACAACGACACGTCAAAGAAACTGCTCTATGCCATCGAATGCGCCATGACGAAAGCCACCGTCAGCAGTGTGCGCGCCATCAGTCCTGACAGTCATTTTGCCAAAGCTTCCCTGCGCGCCCTCAACAGCCGCACGGCAACTATCGGCTACGCTGTCGACAACAATAAGCTCTACAGTTATAATCTCGTACAGGAAGAGACTGAGAAGCAACTCTCGCTGCAAGGCATTCCTGCCGACGAGGAGATCACTTTTGTCAGCAACCGCTACTTCGTGGGCAGCTCATCGTTTGACTATCTCATCATCGGCACGCAGAAATCAGGAACATATCACCTCTATTTCTACAACATGGTTGGCGGTGAACCTACCGGCGCACCCGCGTTCACGATCAGTGGCGAAGGCAAGCTCAAGAGTTTGGGCTATGTCAATCCGCTCGTGAAAGAGGGCGACGATGCCACTTTGCTGCCGATACTCGACGAATGAGGAAAAAAGTAAAAAAGTAAAAAAGTAATATCCATAACAACATGACATTAAAACATTACCTTCTCGCGGCTGCACTACTTCTTTGCGGCTCGTCTTCCACCTACGCCATCAACCGCGCTGAGCTCATCAAGTACGCGCAGACGCTGAAAGGCAAGAAAGGTGCTGAACTCAAAACGGCGTTGCACCCACTTCTGAAACCCCAAAAGGTACTCAGCTACGGTAGCGGAAATCAATGTACTTGGTGGGGGTTCTGGTACACAGACCGGGATCCGAAGACCAACGAATGCTACAACCGCTACAGCTCCGGCAAGTTCTATTTCTCTAATAATAATACTGGGCAAGCTCTTGACGGCATGAATATCGAGCACTCCTTCCCAAAGAGTTGGTGGGGAGGTGACAAGAATAATGCCTACAAAGACCTGTATAACCTCTATCCTTCTGATTCCAAAGCCAACACATCCAAGGGTAACTTTCCTATGGGCGTGGTGACCAAGATCAAAACAGAGGATAAGGGCTTTGACAAAGTAGGTACAGGAACGATCGACGGACAGTCCGGCGTGCAGTGCTGGGAGCCCGGTGACATCTATAAAGGCGACTTCGCTCGCAGCTATATGTACATGGCAATTGCATACAGCGATTTAACGTTCGCAGGTGACGGCTTGAAGACCATGGCCAACAACGACTATCCCGGTATGAAGTCGTGGGCTACCACGCTCTACATCCAATGGAGCAAGACTGACAAGGTCGACAGCCTGGAGCGTGTACGCAACAATGCGGTGGCCAATATCGAGGGCAACCGCAACCTGCTCATCGACTCTCCGCACTTGGCTGAGTATGTTTGGGGCGACAGTACTGACATAGCATTCACCCCAGAGACTTCCATCACTACGGCCGACGACGACAACCGCTATCTCAAAGAACCTTCACAGCCAGTGACTCCGCCAAGCGAGGACAAGTATACTTTCGTGCAGGCCGATAAGGTAGAATCGGGCAAGAGCTATCTGATCGTGGCACAGAGCGGAAGCAATTATATTGCCGCCAAGCCTATCAGTAGTAAGTATGGCTATCTGTCTACAATAGACGTGACCGTCAACGATCAGAAGCAGATCACGGTAAGCAGCAAAGCCAACGCTTTCATCATCACACAGCAAAGCGACGACAAGTACTATATTGTGGACAGCAACAACCAATATTACTATAACGATAATCGATACCAGAACTTCAACGTCACAAGCTCTCCCTCCGCAACAGCTCTGTGGACACTCACGCCCAACAGCGACAACACATGGAAAATTGTATCGGCAACCAACCACTGGATACAGTATTCGAGCGCACACACCTCGTTTGGCTGCTATGCTAAACAACAAGGCACGATGCCACTGCTATTCGTCGAAACGAAGACACCAACGACTATCCAAGCTGTGACGCTCCATCAGCGTCAGTCCAGCGACATCCGCTACAACCTCAAAGGTCAGCGAGTCGATGAGCACTACAAAGGCATTGTTGTCGTCAACGGTAAAAAGATAATTGTGAAATAATAAAAGTAACTTTTTACTTTTTTACCCTTTTACTTTTTTACCTTTCAAAGGTGCAGTGCCTCCATGAAGCGACGGATCACCTCCGGATTGCCAGTGTGCTTGCCTGTGTCCTCACTGATCTTGCAGGTGTCGTTGTAGAACGGCCACGACTCGGTAATCTTAGCTGCTATGAGCTTGATGACGATGTTCATCGGGCGGATGCCGTCGAAGTCATTGGTAAAGTGTGTGCCAATGCCAAACGACGGCTGCACATACTTCTCCGCTTCTTGCTGCAAAGCTATGGCACGGTCGGTGTCCAGAGCATTGGAAAAAATGACCTGCTTCGACTTGGAGTCAATACCTAAACTCCGGTATTTGGTACAAATCTTTTGCAGTTGCTCCAGATTATCGCCGGAATCAACGCGCAGGCCCTTGAAGAGGTTGGCAAAGTCTTCGGAGAAGTTCAGAGAGAAGATGTTCCAGCCGAAGGTGTCGTAGAGAAAGGTGCCGAGCGCTCCGTTGAAGGTGTGTCGCCAGGCGTTCATGGCGATGTGGTTGGCCATCTGCGGACCATACATACCTCCTATGGCTGCTATGAACTCGTGCGCCATCGTGCCGACAGGCGTCAAATCGTACTTCATGGCGAGATAGACGTTGCTCGTACCGACGAATCGGCCTTTCCAGTCGCGTGCCTCCTGGCAGTCTTTCATGGCTCTGACCACAGTGTCCTCAGCTTGGAATGACGCACGGCGGCGTGTACCAAAGTCGGAGTAAGTACATCCGGCAGCGAGCAGCCGCTCCGCCTTGTGGTAGCTTTTTGGGTAATATGCGTCATAATCAAACCTATCTTCTTCGCCGCGCACGATGTAGTACAGCTCTGAAACGATGGCAAGCATTTTCACCTCCAGCAATATAGTCTCTGCCCAAACGCCCTCAAACTCTATGTGCAAATGCCCGTCCTCGTCCTGCCGGGCGTGAACCCACTTGCGGCTGAAGCGGAAGCCGCGCAGATAGATATAGAACCAGTCGGGAAGATAATAGCATTTGCGACGCATGAAAGCAATCTCCTCGTCGGTGATGGTGAGCTGTTCCAGATAGCCCACCTGCTCCATGACAAGGTCGGCAAACCCTTTGGGATAGACGGTATTGTCACGGTCGTTGAATTCATACTTCACCCATGCGCGTGGATAGTTGTCGATGACAGCGCAGCACATCGTGAACTTGTACAGGTCGTCGTCGGTAAAATGGTTGATAATCTGCCGCATCATATAACAATAATGTATAAAACGTGTAAAGGCATTGGGCAGTTAAGCGACAAGCTGCATCAATGATTACTTGATGAGTGTGTCGCGACTGCCGAAGCCAACTTCAATACAACGGGCTCCTCGCCTGAATATTGCCTCTCAACATGGCCATTATCTTCACGATCCACAATATTCATGACCACCTATCGTAGTGGATGTCTTGTAAACCAGAAAGACGGATCAATGCTGAAACGTATTGACAAAAGAACCTCATCCTGAAAATACAATCTAGAGAAGCCGCAATGAGGAAAATGCCAAATTTGTGGCTTCGAAAGATGAAAAAACGATGCGCTCACTATCAAAAAGGCTTGCTGACCCTATCAAACTACCGAGATGACAAGGTCAAACTACCGAGATGATCACATCAAACTACCGAGATGACAGCATCAGAAAGGCACTTTGACGAGAAATTCTTTAGAGAATTTCTCGTCAAAGCGCCTTTCTTGCTATACCAAATTCGGCAAAACGCAGTTATCTTCTTATCAATCAGACAGTTAAGAAAAACCGCTAAAAATTCACGAAAATCCGAGCAAAGGACGACTTGTTTTTGAGAATTGAATTCTCAGAGCCGTTTTTTTGTCAGTTTCTTCAACAAGTAGCCTTTCAACAGGCCTTTAGTCTTTCAGCGAGTAAGTGACGGTGGTGACGACGCGCACGCGCTTGATGTAAGGAGTGTTGGCGTCGCGGTCGTCAATGGAGAACTGCCCCTGATCAGCACTGACGATCTTGTTGAGCTTGGAATGGCTGTTCTTGGCGAATTGCTGAGCCGTCTGCTCGGCATTCTCGATGGCCTCTGTCATCATCTGCGGCTTCATCTTCTTGAATGAAGTCAACTGATAGCTGACGTTGTTGGCCGCGTCGTAGTCACCAGCCACCACGGCGACACCCTGCTTGAGCAACTCGCCCTGGCGCGCGATGATCTGGCGCACATGGTCGACATGCGTTGAGGTGACGGTCACCACCACCGTAACATTGTAGCGGTAAGGCTTGTCGTTGCCTGAATACTGTTCCGCGTTCATGTCGATCACCTTTGGCGCTCCGGTGCTGATCTCGCTGGGCTGAATGCCATTGGAGAGCAGGAACTGCCGGATGGTCTTCTGTTTGGCAGCGATGCGGTCATAGAGTTCAGGCAGGTCGTTGCCGATTTCCTTGGTGATGATCGGCCACGTTACCTTGTCGGCCTTGACCTCCTTCTCGGCCAATCCTTTCACGGTGACCTTGCGGTCTTTCTCCGTGAAGTTGTCCATACCTGCTTTCAGGAAGATGCCGAGCAATACGATGCCCAGGGCAACAATGGCAGAAGAGAGAATACGTTCTTTCATGGTCTTATACTTTTAATGGTTGATTGAGATTCCTATCTGATGGTTGCAAAATTAAGAGATAGACTTCAAAGTCGCAAAGGGAAATCCCTATTCTTTGTGGGGATTTCCGATTGTGTGAGAGAAAAAAACGGGAATGACTCGTGTGCGATTAGAAGAAAGTACACGCGAAAAGAACGGGAAGGTGTGAGTCCTCACGTTCTTTGAAGAAGCACTGTTTTGAAGTTTAACGCTCCATCTTCGATGGAATAACGAAGATGAACGAATATCGAGAATATATTTTCAAAATATTCGGTTATATTCTTTATTTCGCGTAGCGGAGCGTTAACAAGAAAAGACAGAGTAACAGACTTATACTCTACAAGGCGAAGCCTTCTCTATGTCTCCGTGTGAGATATAAAAAAAGAATTTTCTTATTTTTTTCTTTGTATTGTATTCGGTTTGCTGTACCTTTGCACCTTAAAAGGAAAAATATGAGAATGCTGAGTGACGACGAGCTGGCTATGCTGCTCGACAAAAAGATCTTTCACACCATATCGGAGGTGGCCGACGGCCTCGGCGTAGAGTGCTACGTCGTAGGAGGATATGTGCGCGACCTCTTCCTTGAAAGACCGTCCAACGACATCGATGTGGTCGTCGTCGGAAGCGGCATCGACGTGGCGCAAACACTGAAAAACAGACTCGGTCGCGCCGCCCATCTGAGCGTCTTCCGCAACTTCGGCACCGCACAAGTCAAATACCGCGACACTGAGGTGGAGTTTGTAGGTGCCCGCAAGGAAAGCTATAGCCACGACAGCCGTAAGCCGCATGTCGAGGACGGTACGTTGGAGGACGACCAGAACCGACGCGACTTCACCTTCAACGCGCTGGCCGTCTGCCTCAATGCCGACCGTTTTGGCGAGCTTGTCGATCCTTTCGACGGACTCGCTGACCTGAAGGACGGCGTCATCCGCACACCACTCGACCCTGACATCACCTTTTCCGATGACCCGCTGCGCATGATGCGTTGCGTGAGATTCGCCACGCAGTTGAAGTTCTATATCGAAGACGAGACCTTCGACGCACTGACACGCAACGCCGAACGGCTGAAGATCATCAGCGGGGAGCGCATCGAGGAGGAACTCAACAAGATCATCCTCGCCGACCAACCCAGCCGTGGCTTCGTGGACCTGCACCGTGCGGGTCTGCTCACACTGATTCTCCCTGAGCTCACCGCGCTCGACAACGTGGAGACACGCAAGGGCCGTGCCCATAAAAACAATTTCTACCATACCCTCGAAGTCCTCGACAACGTATGCCGCCGACAGGACGAGCGCCGAAGCTATCTCGTGGAGAAGCTTCAGGGCAAGGAGGCCGACGAGAAGCAAAAAGAGGAGTGGAAAACCGACTTGCAGCATCTCGACGAACACCGTCTCTGGCTGCGCTGGGCAGCACTGATGCACGATGTCGGCAAGGCAAAATGCAAACGGTGGGACGACGCGCAGGGCTGGACCTTCCACAATCACAACTATGTCGGTGCCAAGATGGTGCCGGCGATCTTCCGTCGCATGAAACTGCCGATGGACATAAAGATGAAATATGTGCAGAAGCTGGTGGACTTGCACATGCGTCCCATTGTCATCGCTGACGAAGAGGTCACCGACAGTGCCGTCAGACGACTGGTCAATGACGCCGGCGACGACATCGACGACCTGATGATGCTCTGCGAAGCCGACATCACCAGCAAGAACAGTCAGCGCAAGCAGCGCTTACTGGAGAACTTCCGCATGGTGCGTGAGAAGATCACGGACCTGAAAGAGAAGGACTACAAGCGTCTGCTGCAGCCATGCATCGACGGCAATGAGATCATGGAGATGTTCGACTTGAAGCCTTCAAGAGAGGTCGGCCAGCTCAAGCAAGCCTTGAAGCAGGCTGTCCTCGACAACACCGTGCCCAACGAGCGTGAGCCCCTCATGACACTGTTGCAGGAAAAAGCAAAGGCTCTGGGACTGAAAACAAAACAAGTATAAGAAGACTAAGCAAAGCTGGGTAAAGCTTGCTCATGGCTATAGACCATAAGAAAGAGGCTGCAGCCTAACGGATGCAGCCTCTTTTACGTATGTATCCTTGAAAACGAATCTTACTATTGAAGGAAATATACCTGCAACTATACAACAACGATTACTCAACGTCCTCATGTACATCTTTGACGGCCCGACCGCTGGGCTCATTCATGTTTTTGAATGACTCGTCCCAAGCGAGGGCTTCAGCAGTGGAACAGGCGACACTCGGCACGCTGGACACTGAGCGCGCGGCAGAGTCGCTGGGGAAGTGCTCGGCAAAGATGGAGCGATAGTAATACTCCTCTTTGTTGCGTGGCGGGTTGATCGGGAAACGCTCAGCAGCGTGCGCCATCTGCTCGTCGCTGACAGCAGAAGCGGTAATCTGCTTCAATGTGTCGATCCAACTGTAGCCTACACCATCGGAGAACTGCTCTTTCTGGCGCCAAGCCACTTCCTCGGGGAGCATGTCGGTGAACGCGTCGCGCACTACCTTCTTCTCGATCGTCTTGCCCGGACACATCTTGTAACTCGGATCAATCGTCATGGCTACATCCAGGAACTCCCTGTCGAGGAAAGGCACACGACCCTCTACACCCCACGCAGCCAGACTCTTGTTGGCACGCAGACAGTCGTACTGATAGAGTTTGGACAGCTTGCGCACGGTCTCCCTGTGGAACTCCTCCGGTGACGGACACTTGTGGAAATAGAGATAACCACCGAAGATCTCGTCAGCACCTTCGCCCGAAAGCACCATCTTGATACCCATCGACTTGATGACACGGGCCAGGAGATACATCGGCGTAGAAGCACGCACGGTGGTCACATCATAGGTCTCGATGAAGTAGATCACGTCACGGATGGCGTCAAGACCTTCCTGAATGGTATAGTTGATCTCGTGGTGAACGGTGCCGATATAGTCAGCGACAAGTTTTGCTTTGGCCAAGTCCGGCGCACCTTTCAAGCCGACAGCAAAGCTGTGTAGGCGGGGCCAATAGGCACGGGTCTCGCCTCCCTCCTCGACACGTGTGGAAGAGAAACGCTCGGAAATGGCAGAGATCACAGAAGAGTCCAGTCCGCCGGAGAGCAGCACACCGTAAGGCACGTCGCTCATCAACTGACGCTTCACGGCAGACATCAGTCCCTGACGGATCTCCTCAACGGCCTGACCATAGGACAGAGCGCTCTGCTGGCGTGTCTTTCCATCCATCCAATCGCGGTGATAATAGCGTTTCATGCCCGGGTCTTTGCTCCAATAATAGTGACCGGGCAGAAAGGGCTCGTAATGATCGCACTGTCCCTCCAAGGCCTTCAGCTCGCTGGCGACATACACTTTTCCGTCGGGATCATAACCTATATAAAGAGGTATCACGCCGATCGGGTCGCGGGCTACGAGGAACGAGCCATCCTCGGCATCATAGAGGGCAAAGGCAAAGATGCCACTGAGCTTCTCTATCATGCTGACGATGGAAGCATGCAAAGCCTCGGCAGACGTCAGCGAGCGTGCTTTCTCCTTCCACTGACGGCACAGGGCCAGGATCACCTCGCAGTCGCTACCCGTCTGGAAAGCATAGTCGGGAAAGGAGGCCCGGATGTCGAGATGATTGTAGATCTCACCGTTCACGGCGAGCACTTCCTTCTTGTCAGGCGAGAACAGCGGCTGCTTGCCGCTCTCCGGGTCTACAATGCTCAGTCGCTCATGACAGAGGATGGCTGAAGCGCCGGTGTAGATACCACTCCAGTCGGGTCCGCGATGACGGATCTTCTGACTCATACGCAACGCCTTCTGGCGCAAATCAGGGGTCTGCTCCTGAATGTTGAAAATTCCTACTATTCCACACATGGTTGTAAAAGCTGTTAAGTTTGTGAATGTATACGTTGAAACTCCCAAGAGCAACAGTCACCGTAGTGTGGATACCCTGGGAGGTGTGTTTTTCAATTAGAGATTAAATGCTGATTCTCCGTGCTCGTAGATGTCAAGTCCTTCTTCCTCCACGCGCTTGTCAACACGGAGTCCGACAGTGTGTTTGATGGTCCAGAAGAGTACGATACCGCAGGCGACAGCCCAAGCATCTACACAGAGTACGCCGAAGGCCTCTGCACCAAGGAATCCGAAGCCGTGGCCGTAGAAGGCACCCTCACTGGTAGAGAACAGACCGGTCAGCAAAGTACCGAGGACACCATTCACCCAGTGCACTGAGCTGGCACCGACAGGGTCGTCGATATGAAGTTTCTGGTCGATGAACTCAACAGCAAACGGAAGTGCAATACCGCAGCAGCAACCGATGATGATAGAGCCAACCACTGACACGCAGTCGCAACCAGCTGTGATACCTACCAAACCAGCAAGAATACCATTCAGTGTCAATGAGAAGGAAGGCTTGCCATACTTGACCCAAGTGAGGAACATGGTGGCCAGACCGCCACAAGCTGCTGCCATGTTGGTTGTCAGGAATACATGGCTGATAGCCTCACGGTTGACCTGACCACTTGCTGCAAGCTGAGAGCCCGGGTTGAAACCGAACCATCCAAACCAGAGGATGAACACGCCGAGAGAAGCCAACGTCAGGCTGTGACCCGGAATAGCGTTGCTCTTGCCGTCCTTGCGATACTTGCCCAAACGGGGACCAAGAAAGATGGCACCTACCAAAGCCAGCACACCGCCGACAGAGTGCACAACAGTGGAACCGGCAAAGTCATGGAATGCATGACCGAAGGTGTTCATCATGAAACTGCTGTCAGCAGCGTTGCAAAGCCAGCCGCCGCCCCAGGTCCAGTGACCCTCGACAGGATAGATGATCAAAGAGATGAAGAACGAATAGACAACATACATGTTGAATTTCGTACGCTCAGCCATAGCACCGGAAACGATCGTGGCCGATGTGGCACAGAAAACGGTCTCGAACATCAGGAAGCCTTCTGTAGGCAGACCATTGGCATTGTGGTAGAAAGAGAGATCGCCGAAGTTGGGCATGCCGATGAAGCCCTGGCCATCAGAACCGAACATAAAGCCGAAACCGACAAACCAGAAGAGCACAGAGCCCAGCATGAAGTCGACGAAGTTCTTAAACAGGATGTTTGTGGTGTTTTTACGCCGGGTAAAACCCGCCTCACAATAGGCGAAACCTGGTTGCATGAAGAATACGAGCATGGCTGCAAGCAGCATCCATACGGTATCTATAGAAATGCTTAAATCTTGAACTGTCATAATACGATCGATTTTTTGTTACCCTCATTATGTTTCTATGTTCTCTCTATTTCTTCCACCTTCTTTATATTTAGGAAAGAAAGCGTGCAGAAGCGTTACTTCTCCTGCTCTGCGTTGTACAGGGCAATGTCTCCGCGCTCGCCGGTGCGGATGCGGATAGTGTCCTCAACCGGAATGATGAAGATACGTCCATCACCGATCTCACCTGTGCGTGCGGCGTCTGTGATGGCTTTCACAGTCTTGTCGACGTTTTTGTCACGCACGACAATATTCATCAACACACGCTCGATACTGCTCGTATCGTACATCACGCCACGATAGATTCGGGCCTGGCGCATCTTGCCCTCGCCACGGACATCGTAATAGGAGAACCATTCGATGTCAGCAGCAAGCAATGCTTCCTTTACATCCTCAAATTTAGTCTTACGGATGATCGCTTCAATCTTCTTCATAACTTACCTTTCTTTATGGTTAAACTTACGGTTGCTTACGTATTGTAATCTTTCGACTGCAAAGTTAATACATTTTGTTTATATAGACAATCGATAATTCTCTTTTTGTTATCGTTATTTTTTTAATTGCTTGCAAAATGCCATATAAAATGGTAGTTTCATTGATAAATTGTAATGATTTTCAGCTTCAGACATTACAATTCAATACTTTTATAGAAAAAGTTTCTAAAAAATGTCGTACAACTCTTTGCAGTTCTATCTTTTTGTATTAACTTTGCAACGTATTCAAAACATTAAGTCAATCAATAAGAAATAAATTGCTTCATTATGTCAAAGACCATTCACTTCACCAAGATGCACGGGGCTGGTAATGACTATATTTACGTCAACACCTTATTATATAATATCCCCGACCCGAGCGCAGCATCCATTGCATGGAGCAAACCGCACACAGGCATTGGCAGCGACGGACTGGTGCTCATAGGCAAACCGAAGGATGAGGAGAAAGCCGACTATTCGATGCGTATCTTCAATGCCGATGGTTCTGAAGCAATGATGTGCGGCAATGCCAGCCGGTGCATCGCCAAGTATCTATATGAGAAAGGTATCACCGGTAAGACTAAGATCAGATTGGAGACACTCTCCGGCGTGAAGGTCCTCAGCCTGCACCTGAAAGCAGGTAAAGTGGAGAGCGTCACAGTAGATATGTTAGAGCCTGCCTTTGATGTCAAAGAGCAATATACAGGGCACACACCTGAGGAGCTGAACAGCATCAAGGCCTTGGCTGACCACATCCTACGTACGGAAGAAGGAGAGTTCAAAAGCCTCTTCGTAAGCATGGGCAACCCACATTACGTCATCTTCGTGGACGATGTAGAGAACATGGATATCACAACGTTAGGAAAGATATTGGAGAGAGAGGAAGCCTTCCCACAGCGATGCAACATAGAGTTTGCACAGTTGGTGGGTCAAGGCAAGCTTCGCACCCGTGTCTGGGAGCGGGGCAGCGGCATCACAATGGCTTGTGGCACAGGAGCATGTGCCACAGCCGTAGCCGCCGCAAAGCTCGGTGTCAGCGACAAGCACTCTATCATCGCCATGGACGGCGGAGATCTTGACATCACATGGAATCCCAACGACAACCATGTATATATGACCGGACCGGCAGCCTTCGTCTTTGAGGGAGAGATAGATTTGCCAGAAGAGAAATAAACTGACACTGAGAGAGGTACAGAAAACTCCCCAAAAAGGCATAGGAAACGATAAGGACAAACTTAACAAACAACATAAAAGGAATTCAAGAATATGGCATTAGTAAACGAACACTTCCTGAAGTTACCCGGCAACTACTTGTTTGCCGACATAGCTAAAAGGGTCAACGCCTTCAAGGTGTCGCATCCTAAGGTCAAGGTGATCAGCCTGGGTATTGGCGACGTGACGCGTCCTTTGGCTCCGGTGGTCATCGAAGCCATGCACAAAGCGGTGGAGGAAATGGCCAACAAGGCTACTTTCCGTGGCTACGGACCGGAGAGAGGTTACGACTTCCTGCGTGAAGCTATTCAGAAAAACGATTTCCTGCCAAGAGGAATCCACATCGATCTCAATGAGATCTTCATCAACGACGGTGCCAAAAGCGACACCGGAAACATCCAGGAAATCCTGCGCTGGGACAATAACATCGGCGTGACAGATCCTATCTATCCCGTCTATATAGACTCCAACGCAATGATCGGACGTGCAGGAGTCTTCGAGAATGGCAAATGGACGGATGTCACTTATTTCCCATGCACGGCAGAAAACGACTTCGTGCCACAGATTCCTGACCGCCACGTAGATATGATCTACCTGTGCTACCCCAACAACCCGACAGGTACGGTGCTTCCGAAAGAGGAACTTCGCAAATGGGTGAACTTTGCACTACGCAACGATTCCATCCTCTTCTACGATGCCGCTTATGAAGCATATATCACTGATCCGGAGATTCCACACTCTATCTATGAGATCAAGGGAGCACGCAAATGTGCGATAGAATTCCACAGCTACAGTAAGACAGCAGGCTTCACGGGTGTGCGTTGCGGCTATACGATCATTCCGAAAGAGTTGACAGCCGTGACCGTAGACGGTAAGCAGCGCGTCAATCTCAATCAGTTATGGGATCGCCGACAGAGCACAAAGTTCAACGGAACAAGCTATATCAGCCAGCGCGCTGCTGAGGCCATCTACACACCGGAGGGCAAGAAGCAGATCCAAGAGACCATTGACTACTATATGGAGAACGCGAAGATCATGCGCGAGACGCTCAGCAAGCTCAGCTATAAAGTTTATGGCGGTGTCAACGCTCCTTACCTGTGGGTCAAGACGCCCGATGGCATGGACAGCTGGAAGTTCTTCGAGCAACTCCTCTATGGATGCGGCGTTGTCTGTACACCGGGTGTGGGCTTCGGTCCAAGTGGTGAAGGCTATTTCCGCTTGACTTCCTTCGGCAATCGTGAAGACGTACGCGAGGCTATGCGTCGCATCGCAGAGTGGTCACTGAAGAACTAAGACATATCTGGAATACAGCCAGAGACGCAAGAAGCAGCGAGATGTTGCAGATGCAGAAAGAGACATACATGTCGTAAGACATCGGTCTTAAAGAGAAAACCGAGAGAAACGCAAGTGAGAGAAAATGGCAGAGGGTCTTTCGGGACGGTACTGCCACAATATGAACCATTAAAAATAAGTCGTTATGAAAAAGGTAAGAAGAATGATGTGTCTGGCTGCCATTGCCATGACAGCGCTCACAGCAAAGGCTCAGGACAAAGTAGAAGGTACGATCAGTACCGATGTTGTCAACCAGTACATCTGGCGTGGACAGGACTTAGGCGACGTGAGCGTCCAGCCAACACTGGGCGTAGCTTACAAAGGTTTTTCTCTATCTGCATGGGGCAACGTAGGACTGTCTGACAAAGACGACACCAAGGAGTTCGACCTCACAGCTGCATACACGGTAGGAGGTTTCCACATCGGCGTGACAGACTACTGGTTCAACTCACCCAACGACAAGTACTTCGCATACAAGGCTCACGAGACGAGCCATGTATTTGAAGGAAACATCGGTTATGACTTTGGCCCGTTGGCAGTCAACTGGTATACCAACTTCGCCGGAAACGACGGAGTGAACAAAGACGGCGACAGAGCCTATTCGTCCTATGTAGAGTTGACCGCACCCTTCAAATTGGCTTCTCTCGACTGGACAGCGACAGTAGGTGCCGTACCTTACCGTACTTCGTTCTACGCCAAAGCCGACGGTTTTGCAGTCACCAACCTGGGATTGAAAGCCAGCAAGGACATCGAGATCACCAACTCCTTCTCTATCCCGGTCTTCGCAGGCATATATGCCAACCCCAGCACACAGAAGGCTTACTTCGTTTGCGGCTTCACACTGCATCCATAACTCTCAACCATTTGCAGGAACAACCTGCATAATAAAAACAAAAAATCAATGTGGTGACCTCCTCAACGAGGCACTACCACTATACAAGAACTTTAACATCAACATTAAGAAATATGACTAATTTACGATTTGATGCCGTCGCTGAGGCATCGCGCAGAAAGCCCGTTGAGGTCATCTCTCCGGTAGAACGTCCTTCAGAGTTCTTCGGCAAGAAAGTGTTCAACCGTCAGAAGATGTACAAATATCTTCCGTCGAAAGTGTATGACAAGCTCATTGATGTCATCGACAACGGTGCACAGCTCGACCGCAGCATTGCCGACGCTGTAGCAGCAGGCATGAAGCAGTGGGCTGACGAGAATGGTGTCACACACTATACTCACTGGTTCCAGCCTCTGACAGAGGGTACCGCTGAGAAGCACGATGCTTTTATCGAGCATGACGGCAAAGGCGGAATGATTGAGGAGTTCTCCGGCAAGCTGCTCGTTCAGCAGGAGCCTGACGCATCCAGCTTCCCCTCCGGTGGTATCCGCTCTACTTTCGAGGCACGTGGTTATTCAGCATGGGATCCTACATCACCTGTGTTTATCATTGACGACACACTGTGTATCCCGACGATCTTCATTTCGTACACCGGTGAGGCCCTTGACTACAAGGCACCTCTGCTGCGCGCCCTCCACGCCGTGAACGTTGCCGCAACCGATGTTTGTCATTATTTCTATCCCGACGTGAAGAAGTGTATCAGCAATCTGGGATGGGAGCAGGAGTACTTCCTCGTCGACGAGGACCTCTATGCTGCACGTCCTGACCTCGTGCTGACCGGCCGCACACTGATGGGTCATAGCTCTGCCAAGGATCAGCAGATGGACGACCACTACTTCGGAACGATTCCTGAGCGTGTACAGGCTTTCATGAAGGATCTCGAAATCCAGGCCCTTGAGCTTGGCATTCCTTGCAAGACACGCCACAACGAGGTTGCACCTAACCAGTTTGAGTGCGCTCCTATCTTCGAGGAGACCAACTTGGCTGTCGACCACAACATGTTGCTGATGAGCTTGATGAAGAAGGTTGCCCGCAAGCACGGCTTCCAGGTACTGCTTCACGAAAAGCCTTTCGACGGCATCAACGGTTCTGGTAAGCACAACAACTGGAGTCTTTCTACCGACACGGGCGTGTTGCTCCACGGTCCAGGCAAGACTCCTGAGGAAAACCTGCGCTTCATGGTATTCATCGTCGAGACACTGATGGGCGTATACAAGCACAATGGTCTGCTGAAGGCCTCTATCATGAGCGCTACCAACGCCCACCGTCTGGGCGCCAACGAAGCACCTCCAGCAATCATCTCCTCTTTCCTTGGCAAGCAGGTATCCGACATTCTTGACCATATCGAGAAGGCTGACAAGAAGGATCTGTTCAACATCAAGGGCAAAGAAGGTGTGACGATTGACATCCCTGAGATTCCTGATATTATGCGCGACAACACCGACCGCAACCGTACCTCTCCTTTTGCCTTCACCGGCAACCGCTTTGAGTTCCGTGCTGTAGGTTCCGAGGCTAACTGCGCCAGCGCTATGATCGTGCTGAACACAGCTGTCGCTGAAGCTCTGACAGACTTCAAGAAGCGTGTCGACGCCATCATTGCCAAGGGCGAGGACAAATTCTCTGCCATCATCGATGTGCTGCGCTCTGACATCAAAACTTGCGCTCCTATCCACTTCGACGGCAACGGTTACAGCGACGAGTGGGTTGCTGAGGCTGAGAAGCGCGGACTGGATACAGAGAAAAGCTGTCCGGTAATCTTCGACCGCTACCTCGACGATACCAGTATCAGGATGTTTGAGTCGATGGGTGTGATGAAGAAGAACGAGCTCGAAGCACGTAATGAGGTGAAATGGGAAACCTACACCAAGAAGCTGCAGATCGAGGCTCGTGTGCTCGGGGACCTGAGCATGAACCATATCATTCCGGTTGCCACTCACTATCAGAGCCAGTTGGCCAAGAATGTGGAGAACATGATGGCCATCTTCGGCGCCGAGGAAGGCAAGAAACTCAGTGAGCGCAACCTGAAGATCATTAAGGAAATTGCTGAGCGTACCTCCATCATTGAGAAGGGCGTAGAAGACCTTGTCAATGCCCGGAAGGTCGCAAATAAGATAGAAGATGCCCGCAAGAAGGCTGTCGCCTACCACGATACAGTGGAGTCGAAGTTCCAGCCGATCCGTTATCAGATCGACAAGCTGGAGCTTGTAGTTGCCGACGAACTTTGGACCCTGCCCAAGTATCGCGAGCTTCTGTTCATCCGATAAGCAAGGACAATCTATTTCTTTTATTGGTTGTTTAAGTTTGCTTGGTGCTTTTGCCGTGAGGCAAGAGCACCTTTTTTATATACATAATGAGTATCAGGCGTATGTTTAACAAGAAACACACATATTGCTGAATAAGAAACACAGATATATTCAACTGTAATCGAACCTATGTTCAACACGAATCATGAGTAGAAAATAGAAGCCAAATTGATGATGAGAACAAAAGAAACCACGAATATAGCAAAGCTAAGCTCCGCTATATTCGTGATAATCAGTAAGCTTTGAAAGAAGCAAAGTCGTTATTTCATCATTGTCTCTACAGCCTTCTTGAGCTGTTCGTCGTCTCCACAGAGATAGTCCTCGGGGGTATTGTAGACTTCCACGTCAGGATCGAGCTGATGATTCTCGCCATACTGTCCGTTCATATCACGGCAGCCGACCTGTGGAATGCCGAAAACAAGGCTGCGGTCCATCAGCGTCTCCCACCAGACAGCGGTCATCGTACCTGCCACCGGCGTGCCGATGAGCTTGCCAATGCCCAAAGTCTTATACACAAACGGGAAGCCGTGACCATTACTGTAGTCATCCTCGCAGATCATCACGCAAGAAGGTTTCACCCATTTGTTCCATGGATCACGTCCAACGTACTTGCCGTGGGCGATGAACTCCTGATATTCCTTACCACTGAGCAGCGTACAGAGATCGTCGTGAAGCCATCCTCCGCCATTGTGCCGCTCGTCGATGATCGCTGCTTTGCGGTTGCGGTTCTTGTCATTGAGCAATTCACTGAACACCGTACGGAAGCTCTCGCTGTCCATTGCCCTGACATGCACGTAAGCCAGTTGCCCATGCGACAGCGAGTCGACGAGGTCACGGTTGTGATCCACCCACCGCTTGTAGAGCAGTTCACGCTGCGCGTCGCGTGAGATCGGGCACACCTGTACGTCGAAACGCTTGCCATTTTTAGGATTATAAACGCTCACACGAAGATTCTTTTCGGCCCGGCCGTCCATCAGTGATGTATAGTCTGAGTCTCTGAGAATCCGTTGTCCGTCGATCTTCTCGATGATACAACCCGGCGTGACGCCTGTATTTCTCACGGCAAAAGGGCCACGCTTAATCACCTCTGACACTTTCAGTCCATCACCCCGATAGTGGCTGTCATAGAGCAGACCCAGCTCTGCTGTCTGCAACGATGCACCGTTGGGATAGTAGCGGCAGCCCGTATGCGAGGCGTTGAGCTCACCGAGCATCTCCGAGACCATCTCACTGAAGTCGAAGTTGTTATTGATATACGGCAGGAAGCGGGCATAGTTGTCGCGATAGCCTTGCCAGTCGACGCCATGCAGTTTCAGATCATAGAACTTATCCTTTACCTGTTGCCAGATATGATCAAAAAGATAGCGGCGCTCCTGATAAGGCTTGTCGTTGAATCGTGCCTCAAAGTCCACATCCTTAATCTCGCTTTTTGCCAGATCGATCTTCTTGATCTTGCCTTCACTGATGGCAAAGAGACTCTTGAAAGTACTGTCGGCCTGCAGATCGCCGCCATTGACTTTCTTCATCACCAACGTAGTCTTTCCCTTGCGCATCTCGTGTCGCCAAAGGTCATAACCGTCCTCAAAGCGAGCTTCATAATAGAGCGTGTCGCCACCGGGCGAGAGGATAAAGTCTCCAAGATCCGATGAGTTGACAGTCAGACGGACGATACGGTCACGGCAGTTTTCCGTGTCAAAGCGTAAAGGCATCACTTTGGTGTCCTTCTCATCTTTCTTCTGTGGTCTCTTGCCTTTTTTGTTTTTCTTCTTATCCTTTGACTTATCCTCCTCCTTTTTCTTCTCTTTCTGTGCCTCGTCGAAGCGCTCCTTCTCCTCCTTATTCATCTGGAACCGCTCATAAGCATCGAGATCCAGGAACATCAGATAAACATCCTGCTCAGCACCCCAACTGCCATGACTGCGATAACCGGCACGGTCTGAGGCAAAGGCGATAGCCTTTCCCCCCAAAGCCCAACGTGCCGCACCGTCATTGTATCCGCTTTCCGTGAGGTCCACAACTTTTTGCGAACCGTCAGCGGGCACCAAGGCAACGTCGGCATTGTTCCATCCGCCATTACCAATATAGTTGGTGATGATCCAGCGCGAGTCAGGACTCCACTGATAGTCAATATCGCCATCAGAATAAGAGAAGATGTTTTTGCCGTCCATGAGCGCCTTGACCGTGTGGCTCTTCACGTCGACAGACTTCAGCGTACCGCGGTCTTCAACAAAGGCCACCGTCTTACCGTCAGGACTGAACTTCGGCATGAACGATGTCCGGTCGCTTTTCACGAGCTGTTCTTCCACCAAGTCACCGGCATAGGCAAACTGTTTCTCCTTGGCATCTTTGATCTTTGTCAGATAGACCTGCCAAAGACCGTTGCGTTCAGAGGCGTAGACAAGTGAGCGGCCATCGGGCGAGAAGCTGAGGTTCCTCTCCTGCTCGGGCGTATCGGTAATCTGTTTCGTCGTCTTATAGTCGGTCGACGTGACGAAGACATCGCCATGATCGATAAACGCGATCTCCTTGCCAGAGGGTGAGAGACAGAACTCCGTTGCGCCACTTGTCAGCGTGCGGTGCACCACATCATTGTCGTTTGAATCAGTGACAATAGAGACCTCAACCTTCTGTGGCTGCTGCCCGGGCACGAGCGTATAAAGTTCCCCGTTCTGTGAGAAGCAGAGCTTGCCGTCATTCGATACTGAGAGAAAGCGCACCGGATTGCCACTGAAGTGGGTCAGCTGCGTCGTATTGTTACCATGCAACGGCCGTTGATAGACGTTGAACGTACCGTCCCGCTCGGACAAATACCAAAAGCCATCACCCTTGCTGTTCCACACCGGATTACGGTCCTCACCTTTGAACGACGTCAGTTTCGTGAATTTACCATTGTCATTGAGCCAGATGTCACGTGTGATGGGGGAAGTATGATGCTTACGCCACGTGTCCTCATAGCCTTTCTTGTCGTGATAGAGGATCTGTCCCTTGGCGTTGAAATTCATGTCTTCCATCGTGATGTCGGAAAACTTCACCGGACGCGAGCCGTTGACGTCGACTTCATAGACCTGCGGAAATTGTCTCGACGGGAAGATGATCGACTTCGGCTCCGTCCACAATGCGGCAGAGAAGAGCACATGACTGTTGTCGCGCCAAGTGACCGGCGTTTCGTCGCCGCTGTCCGTTGTCAGCCGTTTGGGCGTACCTCCATCTTTACTCATGACATAGATGTCCATGCTTCCTTCACGATTAGACATGAATGCAATCCGCTGTCCGTTGGGACTCCAGACGGGATTGCCGTCGTAGGCAGCGTTTGAGGTCAGTTGTCGCGCCTGTCCACCAGCGGCAGACACCGTGAAGATGTCGCCTTTATAACAGAAGGCAATCTGCGCACCGTCTGGCGAGATGGCGCAATGCCGCAGCCACAGCGGATGATCCTCAGCCTGCGCTGACACCGCGAAGAAAGCAGCAAAAGCCAATGGAAAAAATCGGAATGGTCTTTTCTTCATAGTAGAATCTCTTTTTTGTAACAAAGTAATAACCGATATTGCAAAGTTAACGATTTTGCAAGACTCACGCAAAGGAATCAAGAAGATTTAGAAGCCTCCCCACCGTACCCCTCTCCAAAGGGAGAGGGGAGTAATTACCTTCAAGGGGGATAGAAGGGTATTGCAATTTCCTCAAAAGGGGAGGACTTGTTTTTTCTTTATTCCGCGTAGCGTAGCGTTAACTCTAAAACAACTCGCAGGTTTTATTCTCGCAAAAACGCAGAGAACGCAAAGGGCTAACGTACACCCATATACCAATAGAAGCCTTTATTTCCTCCCCTTCTTAATTCGTGTTGGAATTGTTTATCCAACATTTCACTCCCCTCTCCCTTCGGAGAGGGGTTAGGGGGTGAGGCCGTCTCTGTGTTCTTTGTGTCTCTATTTGAAACGTAAAGGCATCAAAGGCCTTTGAGGAAACTCTCCACAGCATCAACGATCTTGTTGAGTCCCGATGCCGTTGCGCTGTCAGCGTTTTGGTTGATTTCCTTTTTAATCTCCTTGCTGACATCCCTGCTGACACGGTGCACGACGGTGCGACCGACCCTGTTGCCCATCGACACAATGGTATCGGTGACCTGTGTAGCGACGTCACCACCATTGTCATCGCCGTCGTTGTCGCCACCGGTGAAGATCGTTGTGGTCGTCGTGTCCTTCTTGTCGTCCTTGTCACCCGTGGCTTTAGCCACAGCCTCGGCGATGGTAGCCTCGTCAGAGGTAAACACCTTACCGAAGACGCCCAAGGACGTACGCTGCTCTCCGGTACCCGGAATGTCAATCGTTGTCGTCGACCAGAAGACATAGTTGTGGTATTGCAACAGGTTGTCGATAGCGCTATTGATGACCGGACCGGCCAACGCCGAGATCATCGAAGACGCCAGTGAGGCAATACCGCTGTTGTCATTGCCGCTCAGTCCCCGGTGGAAGCCAGCCGTGATATGGTCTTTGATGACCTGACGGTGCTCATCCTTAGACGGATTGGTAATCGCCATGATCAGGAGCAGTAAAGCCACTGCGATGCCCACATAGGTGAGCACCTTCTTGCGGTTGCTCTTTTCCGGCTGATAAGGCGGCGTAGTACCTCCCGTACCGGGTTCGTGGTAGCTGCCGCCGGGCGTGTTGCCGGGTTGCGCACCCTTTTGAGTTCCGTACGGTGGTGACGTCGGGCCCTGCCGAGCAGCAGTGGTCTGGGCCGCCTGAGCATCGTCATAGAAGAGCGGACGGAGTTCCTCGACCTGCCAGGCCGGTGTCCATTGCGGCATTCCCTCGGCCCATACCAGCGTGTCGGAAGTGATATTGCGCTGACGCAGTTCGTCGATGCTGAACGGACCTTGCTGTACGTCGTTGATAACAATGAAATATTGCATATACTAAATTGCTTGTTTAAAAACACGAAGAGACGCAAGAGAGCGCTGTCCCTGCCCTACTCCACGGTCACACTCTTGGCGAGGTTGCGCGGCTGGTCGACGTTCAGTCCCTTCTCCACGGCAATGTGGTAAGCGAGCAGCTGCAAGGGGATCACGGTGAGCAGCGGTGCCAGCGGTGCCAATGTCGGCGGTACGCTGATCACCTCATCGGCGATCTTCTGCACCTCTGTGTCGCCCTCAGTGACTACGGCAATGATACGGCCACCGCGAGCCTTCACCTCCTGCATGTTGGAGACAACCTTTTCATAGCCTTCGTGATGCGTAGCTACAAAGAGCACAGGCATCATGTTGTCCACCAGCGCGATAGGACCATGCTTCATCTCTGCGGCCGGATAGCCCTCAGCGTGGATATAGCTGATCTCCTTCAACTTCAGTGCTCCCTCCAATGCCACGGGATAGTTCCATCCACGACCGAGGTAAAGGAAGTTGGTAGCGTAAGTATAGGTGCGGGCCAACTGCCTGACACAGTCGTTCTCCTTAAGCATCTTGTCGATCTTGTCAGGAATCTGACCCAGCTCTTTCGTGAGGCTGATGAACTCATCGTGTCCGACAGTACCTTTGGCGTTGGCGAGTGCCAGGGCGAGCAACGTCAGACAGGTGAGCTGACCGGTGAATGCTTTTGTCGAGGCCACGCCGATCTCCGGACCTACGTGGATATAGATACCGGTGTCGGTCTCACGTGCGATACTGGAGCCGACGGCGTTGACGATGCCAAAGATAAACGCGCCACGCTCCTTGGCCAACTTGATGGCAGCCAGCGTGTCGGCAGTCTCACCACTCTGCGAGATGGCGATGACCACGTCGGTAGGCAGGATCACGGGGTCGCGATAACGAAACTCCGAGGCATAGTCCACCTCCACGGGAATCTTGCAATAGTGTTCGATGAGCTGCTTGCCGATGAGTCCGGCGTGCCAACTCGTGCCGCAGGCCACAATGATGAAGCGTGTGGCTGAGAGCAGACGGGCACGGTTGTTGCGCACAGCCGACAGGATGACCTTGTCGTTGAAGAGGCGGCCGCTCATGCAGTCACGCAGACAACGTGGCTGGTCAAAGATCTCCTTGAGCATGAAATGGGGGAAGCCACCACGGTCGAGCATGTCGAGATCCATATCGATCTGCTTGACGCTGACATCCACCTTCTGGTTTTTCAAGTCGATGATCTGCAGTTCCTTGCCAGGCCGACACACGACGATCTGCTCATCATCGAGGTAGACGACCTTCTGGGTATAGCCAGCGATCGGCGTAGCGTCTGAGGCGACAAAGAACTCGCTGTTGTCCTTACCGATGCCCACGACGAGCGGTGAGCCTTTGCGGGCAGCCACCAGCGTATTGGGATCGCGGCGGTCGAGCACGGCGATGGCATAGGCACCGATGCATTTGTTCAGTGCGTGGCGCACAGCTTCGGCCAGTGAGCACTTATGCTTGTCCTGAGCATACTGAATGAGTTGCACGAGCACCTCGGTATCTGTCTCACTTTTGAAGGTGAAACCCTTCTCGGCGAGCTGCTTGCGCAGGATGCCATAGTTCTCTATGATGCCATTGTGCACAATGACAATGTTGCCGGAGTCCGACACATGCGGGTGGGCATTGCGCACCGAAGGCTCTCCGTGAGTAGCCCAACGGGTATGTGCGATACCCACCGTGCCCGAGCAGTCCTTGCCGGCGGCAGCCGTCTCCAAGTCAGCGACCTTACCCTTGGCCTTGTAGACATTGAGTTGGTCCTCGGCATTGATCAGTGCCACACCGGCAGAATCGTAGCCACGGTATTCCAGACGGTGGAGTCCGCCAATCAATATGTCATAGGCCTTACGCTGGCCAATGTATCCTACTATTCCACACATAAATAATTCCGAATTAAGAAAACGTTGAAATCTTCAGTCCATCTCCTGCAGACACATCGGTCAGCACTCCTTGAACTGCTTCTGATGTTCATTCCATGAGAAGCCATGCTCAGCAAGATAGTGTTTGAGATGGGCCGGTTCACAATTGAAACAATAACAAAGCTCTGACAGCGAGTCAAACTCTTCGTCGCGCAACAGCATGTTCACTGCCGAGACGAGCATTGCCGGGTCTTTAGGTAAATGATCCATGATCTATTCAAAATAATAGAGGAACTGAGCCTCGCCCTGCAGTGCGGGCTTACGTTGACCTTCCACTTCTATCTTAAAGCCGATATAAGCCTTGCAGATGCCACGCAGGTTTTCGATCTTGTTGAGCTTGGCATTCAGTCTGATACGGCTGCCGGTGATGACGGGTATGCCAAAGCGCATCTTGTCCATACCATAGTTGACCATCATCTTCAGATTGTTCACCTCGATGATCTGTCCCCACAGATAGGGCAGCAGCGAGAGGGTCAGATAGCCATGGGCGATCGTGCTCTTATAGGGGCTTTCCTTCTTGGCGCGCTCCACATCAACGTGGATCCACTGATGATCGAGTGTAGCATCGGCGAACTGGTTGATGCGGTCTTGGTCCACCTGTAGCCATTCTGATATACCTAATTGTTGTCCCTCGTGAGAAGCAAACTCCTCCAAGGAATTGATAACAAGTTTTTCCATGTATGTCCTAATCTAATGATATTACTCGCAAAATTACTGTTTTTTTCTTAAAGAAGCATCGTTTTCACGTTATTTTCAATATGTATGCATCCCAAAAGTATTGTTTTCAGCCTTTGATGACGCCAAAATGTATGAGTGCATTCTTCACGCCCTCGTCGTCAACAGCCGTGGTGATGTAGTCAGCCACAGCCTTGACGTTGTCGGTGGCATTGCCCATTGCCACGCCGATACCGGCCTGCCGGATGATGGGGATGTCATTGCCACCATCACCAAAGGCTATCGTCTCGTCAATGCCAAAGTGCTCATAGGCCGCCATCGCCACGAGTCCTTTGCCCTTATCGGCATTTTCCTGCGTGATGTCGACGAACTCCTTGGTCCAACGGGCACCGACGCAATGGGGAATCATGGGCATGAGTTGAGTCTCTTCCTCGTCCGTGATGAACGGCGTCACCTGCAGGATGTCCTGCCGGAGCACGTTACTGAGCTCATCAAAGTCGATGTCTGTCAGCCCCAGCCCCTCGCCGAACGCCTTGTCCACGATGGGCTGACGGTTATAGACGGCAATGGTCTTCTGCCCAACGACGACGGCAGCCCGGTCGAAACGGCCGCAGGCCTGCAAGATCTTTTGCACGTCAGCAGGATCAATAGCATGACGACTGACGGTGTCCTCGCCCACAAAGCAGTAGGCGCCATTGGTCGTGATGTAGCCATCGATGAGATGTTCGATCTGCGAGAGATTGGTGATAAACTGTATAGGCCGGCCCGTGGAGATGAAAATCTTCACGCCACGGGCCTTCGCCTCAGTGAGTGCGTCGACGGTTGCTTGCGGGATGCGATGCGTGCGAAAGCTCACCAGCGTACCGTCGATGTCGAAAAACAATGATCTGATCAATTGCTATATATAATAAGGTGTAAAACGTATTATTCCTTTTCCTTGTTCTTGTGGCGCTCCATAAAGGCTCCGGCTGCAATCAGCAGGGCGAGGATGCCATAAGAGAAGTAGGCCAGCGTCTCGGTCGTGCGGATGGAAGCGGGGTGGAAGTCAAGGACGACCTCATGCTTACCCGGCTTCACGTTCAAGGCGCGCAGGATATAGTTCACGCGTCCCAGCTCAGCCTTCTGTCCGTCGACGGTTGCTGTCCACTCGGGATAATAGATCTCAGAGAACACGAGCACGCCGCCCTTGTCGGAGTTGACCTCATAGGTCAGGTGGTTGGGCTCGTAGCTCTTGATGACCGCCATGGAGGTGCCGTCCTGCTTGACGGCATTACCGAGTTGCTCACTGAACTTCTTGTCGGCGACAGCCTCATGGTGCAGGTCGATCTTTCCTACACGGTCGATCTCCTGGTTGGCGTTGTCGACATAGTCAACCTTATCCACAAACCACGCGTTGCCCTGCACATAGGGATTCTGCAAGGGCACGGTCTGTCCGCTCTGCAAGGGCAGGATGAAGTATTTGGCGTTGAGCATGTTCAGTACAGGCCACTCTTTCGATCCGTCGACCTTGGTCATGTCGCCGCCGGCCTTCGAGATGGCAGGCATCATCTTCTGCATCTCAGGAGCAATATAGGCGTCGATCATCTCCTGATAGCGGCGCAGCTTGGCAGGATGATAACCGCCGATACTCTTGTGATAATAAGAGGTCTCGTTCTCGTTGAACGTACTTGTCGCAAGGTTCAGCACACGATAGTCGAGTCCCTTGTCCTTGAGGATCTGTCGGTCGGTGGCTGTCATCGGCTGGTCGCTGTTGCGCACGCTGGCCTCTACAAACATGCCGTCGTTGAGATAGCGCTTGTTGACCTGCCACATATCCACGAGGCAGAGCACCGTCACGCAGCACACGAGCAGCTTGGCGTTGAGCTTCTTATACTTATAGAGCATGAGAAGTGCCATGCCGAGAGCCACGACGATAAACGAGCGCAGGGCATCGGAACTGAAGATATACTCGCGGATGGCGGTCAGATTGGATTTCAGCGGGCCGAGATATTCAGCCGGGATCTGTGCCAAGGCCTGGTTTTCCTGTGCTGAGATATAGTCGGTGAAGAACACCGAAGGCATCAGCCAGAAGAGCAGTGCGATGCCGCCGGTCAGCGCAAAGCTCGCCCACACCCAGCGTATCTTGGTCTTGAGGATCTCCGGCTCGTCGACGATCTTCTTCAAAGCCATCATGGCGAGCAACGGAATCGTGAACTCGGCGATGACGAGGATGGAAGCCACCGTGCGGAACTTGGCGTACATCGGGATGTAGTCGAGGAAGAAATTGGTGAAGCCCATGAAGTTGCGGCCCCACGAGAGCAGGATGCTCAGGATGGTGGCGCCGAGCAATGCCCACTTCATCGGCCCTTTCACGATGAACAGACCTAAGATAAACAGCATCAGCACAAAGGCACCGACATACACCGGCCCACTTGTCATAGGCTGGTCACCCCAGTACTGTCCCATCTGCTGATAGATCTGCATGAAGTTGGGATCGGCTTTCTCCATGGCCTTGGCGTTCTGCGCCAGTGGCACGGAGGCGCCGCCCTTGGTATTGGGCACGAGCAGCGTCCATGTCTCTCCGATGCCGTAGCTCCACTGCGTGATATAGTCACGGTCGAGTCCGCTGCTGGTCTGGTTGCCGGAATTTTTCTTCACCAGTTCGCTCTTTCCACGCATGCTCTCCTTGGTATATTCCCACGTGTGATAGAGGTTGGAGATGTTGATCAGCACGCCGAGCAGGGCACCGACGGCACAGACCACCGAGCCCTTGACAAACTGCGGCAACTTCTTGTCACGGATGGCCATGACGAGCCAGGCGATGACCATGAAGAGGATGATGAAAAGATAGTAGTAGGTCATCTGCACATGGTTGGCATTGATCTCAAAGGCGGTGAAGATGGCCGTGACGATCAAGCCCCACAGATATTTGCCGCGGTAGCACAGCACAATGCCGGCAATCATCGGCGGCAGATAGGCCAGTGCCATGACCTTCCAGATATGGCCTGCGGCAATGATGATGAAGAAATAGCTGGAGAAAGCCCAAAGGATGGAGCCCAGCACAGCGAGATACTGCTTGAAGTCGAAGGCGCGCAGCAGGATGTAGAAGCCCAAGAGATAGGCAAAGACATACCACACGTTTTCAGGCAGCCACAGGTGGTAGGCATTCTCCATCTTGCCCAAGAAGTTGGTCGAGGTATAGGACGGCGAGACCTGATAGGTGGGCATTCCGCTGAAGGCGGAATTGGTCCAGCGGGTGCGCTCGCCGGTCTTTTCGAGATAGAGCTTGCTCTCCTGACCGAGTCCGCGACCTGCCGAGGAGTCTTCGCGGTAGAGGACTCTGCCGTCGATGTCAGCAGGCATGAAGTAGACAAAGCCGATGACGGCAAAGAGGAGGATGGCCAAGATGTCCGGCAACCATTTCTTCAATGTTTCCATAACATAATATTCTATAAACGTTTATATTCTATGGGCAAAGTTACATATTTTTTCGCTGATAGTTAAAAAGCAGACGTTAAAAGTCGCCATAATACCTTTTTTTTGTAACTTTGCATCGCATTTCTGCACTCGCCCACGAACTTGCGAGCACAGAGACTAACAAAAATCATCGATAAGTGAAAAAGATTGGCATCATTGTCGCAATGGACAAGGAGTTCACGCAACTCAAGACATTGCTCGACGAGACGCAAACCGAGCGTCATCATCACAAGGATTTCATCCGAGGATATATTGGTCAGACCGAGATCATCATGCAACAGTGTGGCATTGGCAAAGTCAATGCTGCCATTGGCGCCGTGGAGATGATCGACAACTACGCGCCTGACTTGGTCATCTCCACGGGCTGCGCCGGCGGTGCCGATGTCGCTCTCAACCCGCTCGATGTGGTCGTGGCCTCGGAGTGTGTCTACCACGATGTCTACTGCGGCAACGACGTCGCCTATGGTCAGGTCATGGGCATGCCCACCCGTTTCAAGACACCTAAGGACCTCGTCGAGACGGCCTTAAGCATCAAGATGGCTGAAGGCTCGAAGGTCGTCAAGGGTCTCACTGTCAGCGGCGACTGGTTTGTCGACAAGCGCGAGAAGATGCAGGCCATCATGGAGCACTTCCCCAATGCCACGGCTGTGGACATGGAGAGCTGTGCCATCGCCCAGACTTGCTTCATCTATAAGACACCGTTCATCTCGTTCCGCATCATCAGCGACGTGCCACTCAAGGACACCAATGCCTCGCAGTACTTCGATTTCTGGAACCGAATGGCCGAGGGCAGCTTCGAGATGACGCGCGACTTCCTCAAGAAACTCGCTGAGAGCGACGATAACACGAAAGCATAAACACATACAGAACACATGAATAAGATTCCATCTTTTACCATCAACCACGAGAAACTCCTGCGCGGCATCTATGTCTCGCGCAAGGACGAGGTGGGCAACGAGGTGGTCACCACCTTCGACATACGCATGAAAGAACCTAACCGCGAGCCGGTGGTCCACGCCGGTGCCCTGCACACCATCGAGCATCTCGCCGCCACGTTCCTCAGAAACGACGAGGAGTGGAAGGACCGCGTGATCTACTGGGGTCCGATGGGCTGCCTGACGGGCAACTATCTCTTGCTCCGTGGTGACCTCGAACCGAAAGACATCGTGCCGCTCATGCAGCGCACGTTCCGCTTCATCGCCGATTTCGAAGGGGAAGTCCCCGGCGCCGCTCCTCGCGACTGCGGCAACTACTTGCTCCACGACCTGCCGATGGCCCGTTGGGAAGCCCGCAAGTTCCTCGACGAGGTGCTCATGAAGATGACAGACGTAAACATGGTTTATCCGCAGTAAAGGACTTAGGAGGAGCTGAGCAATATTGCTGAATAAGTCTTCTGCGAGTAAGAATCATCAAATAAAAGTTATTAACAAAAACACATCACCGACAGCTTTCAATCTGGAGAGCGCGGAAGTGGAGAAAAACGAAAAAATCGTGGAAAAGGTCTCAAAATTCTGAGACCATGTCATCAGAAAGGCTTCCTGATACTATCAAAAGGCCTTTCTGACCTGGTCATCTCGCCTTTCTGATGAGGTCAGAAAGGCGAGATGACATATACAAAAAGGTACTTTGACCGGACTACTACGCAAGAAAAACATCGCCAAAGTACGTCTTTTTGTCAACCAGCAAACCACAACATTCGTAATCATCTATATATCAACAATTTATCAAAAAACGCCTAAAATTCGCGAAAATCAGGGCAAAGTACTTCTTTGTGCAGAAAATCGCAGCCACGAGGGCGGAAAAATGTCAGTTTATCCAACAAACAAACATGTATATGCCGCGCTGAGAAAAGTAGACTCTGCCACAAAATTCCACGTAGGCTCCCAGCATGATCATAGCGTATAAGATGCTCGTGTAACCTTTCAAGTTCACCTTGGCAGTAGACAGAGACTCCCCCCATCCCCGGTCTGCACCCGTTCCTCGCCAGGCAGGGGCTACCTATACTTTAGCCCCATTGGGACCGGGAATGGCATAAATAGTGGAACCTCTAACTATTCAGCAATCTATTTTTTGTCAATTCAATCTATTTTTGTATCTTTACAACCAATAAGACATCTGACATGAACCGGCATTGTTATCAACAACTGAAGGCATTATGGATTTTAACTTTATTGTTGACCTGCGTCATCACTGCCCAAGCGCAGAATGAGGTACCGCACTTCTTCCGACTGACATACAACGACGGACTGTCGGATAACAAGGTCAACTGCATCATTAAAAGCCACGAGGGATATATATGGGCAGGCACACCTCAAGGACTCAACCGCTATGACGGCTTCCGTATACGCGTCTTCCATGCCAGTCCCAACAACATTCACACACTACCCGACAACAACATCCTCAACCTCTACGAAGATGCTGAAGGACAACTGTGGGCCAACACGCCCGCCGGTCACTGCCGTTTCAATCCCAAGACTGAACAGGTCAACAGAAACACTGACCAATGGTTGCACCAGCACCATGTCAGCGGGCACCTGCTGAAGATGGACACCGACGGGAAGCGTAATCTCTGGATTTTGTCGATCAATCCTAACAAACTCTACTACTACGACTTCCAACATCATCGCGCCACAGCCATGAAGGTAAGCGCAAGACAACTCACCAACATCAACTCCATCCATGCAGAGAAGGGGGGACTGTGCCTGGTCTATAACAACGGTACCATGGCGTGGGTCTACCACGGCAGCGGCAAGATCGCATGGACTGACCACTACATCCCCGACCACGACGCCACGCCCGACCAACACTATCGTACCACCTGCGACAAGCAAGGCAACCGATGGGCTTGGGCAGAAAGCAAAGTGTACTACTATCAGCACAGCACACACGCCTGGCGACTCGTCTATGACAGACCGGTCAACGACATCGCACTGGACCAGGAGGGACACGGGCTGCTGGCAACAGACCACAACGGGCTGCTCATGTACGACGCGGCCGGCAACATCGTTGACCATGTGCTCAACATCCCGACAGACTCCCGCTCGCTGTCCGATAACACACTGCAATGCCTCTATGTCGATGATCTCGGCGCGCTGTGGATCGGCTTTTACCGCATGGGCATGGCCGTGCGTGCCACCCAGCACAGCTTCTTCGCCCTCATGCCCTTGGGCGACGTCTGCACGATGGCACAAGATCACGACGGCGCGATCTGGCTCGGTACCAACGACAGCGGCATCGAATGGTATGACCTCAAGAAAGATGTCCGGCACATCACCATGGCACAAAGCGGACTGGGAAGCGATGTGGTCGTGACAACACTCGCCGACAGGGACGGCAGTCTGTGGTTCGGCGCTTATCAGGGCGGACTCGCACACCTGAGCAAAGGCAAGTGGACCGTCTACCGACAAAAGAACTCAGCCATCGCCCACGACAACGTGTGGGCACTGGCTCAGCTCCGCGACGGCACCATCGCCATTGCCACGCTCGGCGCAGGACTGCAACAGCTCGATCCGAAAACAGGGAAGTTCACCACCTACAACACACGCAACAGCAACCTCGTCTCTGATTATCTGTCGAGTCTGTCTGTAGCACCCGACGGCACACTGGCCATCGGTCACTCCCAAGGCGTGTCACTGCTGAGAACGGGATCGCGCAAGTTTCTCAACATCAGCCAGCAGGGAGACCGCAAGGGCAATCAGCTGACAAGCCTGTCGGTCAACCAAGTGCTCTACGACACAAGCGGAAGACTGTGGATCGCCAACACTTCCGGGCTCAACGTACTGGAACCGAGAGAGCAGCTCCTCAACACCGTGAGCCTGCAAAGTCTCAATGACCAAACCGAGGTATGCGCCATTGCCGAAGACCACTATCACAACATCTGGGCAACGACGAGCGACGGACTGAAACGTATCTCCACGAAGATGCGGCAAGGCGAAAGCCAGTATCCCGTCACTTCCTACGGCCGCGCCGGCGGACTGCAGAACAGGCTGTTTAACAAACGCTCCATCCTCTGCTTACGCGACGGGCGCATCCTCGTCGGCGGCATCGACGGCGTGAACATCGTGTTGCCGTGGAGCGTAAGTCAGCAACAGAGCAAAGCACGGCTGCTCTTCAGCGGACTGTCGCTCTTCGACCATGTCGTAGGTGTGGGAGACTCTGTCAACGGACATGTCGTGCTGACCGAATCGCTCAACGATTGCAGAAAGATCGTACTCGGGCACGACGAGAATACGTTCACCATTCAACTGGCCACCACACTGGCAGGACAGCAGGCTCAGCCCCATATTCTCTATCGTCTGCGAGGCTACGAGAGCAAGTGGTCGGCAGCACCAAGCAACGATCCTTACGTCCACTTCACAAGTCTCGCCCCCGGACGCTATACACTGGAGGTGAGAATGACCAACGCTGACGGTACACCATCGCCATGCATCGACCAACTGAAGATCGTCATCCGCCCTCCTTTCTATCTGCAACCATGGGCATTGGTCGTCTATGTGCTACTGTTGCTCCTGCTCGTCTGGGACATCCGCAGACGATTGCGACTCAGACGAATCAACGAGTTGCAGAAGATGGAACTCAGAAAACAAAAAGAGGTGGAGGAAGCCAAAATCGACTTCTTCACCAACATCAGCCATGAACTGCGTACACCACTGACTCTCATCCTCTCACCGTTAGAGAGTATGATGAGACGGCAGGACTACGACGCGACGACACTGCGGCAGCTAAGGCTCATCCAACGTAATGCGCGCCAACTGCTGATGATGGTCAACAAGATGCTGGATCTCCGCCGTATGATGCGGGGAAAAGAAAAGATAAAGCTCACCACCGGCGATCTGATCTCCTACATCCACGAGCTTTGCGAGCCTTTCTCGGCGTTGTCGGACAAAGGCATCACGCTGACTTTCCACGCCGACGTGGCCCATCTGATCCTTCCGTTTGACAAAGGCAAGATCGACCGCATGGTGACCAACCTGCTGTCCAACGCTTATAAGTTCGCGCCCATGGAAGGACGTGTCGACGTCTCGGTAAGCCTCAACGACCAGCAACAGGTGCTCATCAGCGTGGCCGACAATGGCCCCGGCGTCAGCGACAAGGACAAGCCTCATCTCTTTGAGCGCTTCTATCAGGCTGAAGACGGCAAGACGCACCAAGGCAGCGGCATCGGACTCAACCTGACATGGGAATATGCACAGATGCTCGGCGGGACAATCACGGTGGAAGACAACAAAGGCGGCGGCGCGCTGTTCACGATCACGCTGCCGGTAAAAGACTTGAAAACGGAAGGAGAAGGATATGTCCAGGCTTTGGACAATGACAACACAGTGCCTGCCACCATCCCAGCCAAAAGCACCGGCACTGCCAACGACAACTGCCGGCAGCAGCGCTCCACCCTGCTCTTGGTCGACGACAACATGGACTTCCTCGGCTTCCTCAGCGAAGAGCTGCAAGCCAACTACCGCATTCTGAAAGCGGAAAACGGCAAGCAGGCACTGGAAGTCATCCACCACGACATGCCCGACCTGGTGATTACAGACGTGATGATGCCCGTGATGGACGGCAACGAGCTCTGCCGGAAAATCAAGGGAAGCGACAAGACGCATCATCTGCCCGTGATGGTGCTCACCGCACGACTGGCCGATGAGAACGAGATAGAGAGCCGCGAATGCGGAGCCGACGACTATATCAAGAAGCCATTCAGCATGGATCTCTTCAGACTGCACATCGACCAGCTGCTCAAGCAGGGCCGAATCGTCGACAACGGAAAGGTGGATCCGAAGATCAGCAAGACCGCCATCACCACACAGGACGAGGCATTTATCGACAAGGCTACGCACTATATCGAGGAGCATCTCAGCGACTCGGATCTGACCGTAGAGCAGATGAGCGATGACCTGGCCATGAGCCGTGTGCAGCTCTATCGCCGTGTCGTCAGCATCACGGGCAAGACGCCGAGCGAGCTGATACGGCTCGTACGTCTGCGCCATGCCGAGCGTCTCCTGGTGCAAAGCCAGTTGAGCATCTCGGAGATCGGCTACATGGTGGGCTTCTCTTCCACGCGCTACTTCTCCCGCTGCTTCAAGGATCTCTATGGCTACCTGCCATCGAAGTACAAAAAGAATGCGGAGTAAGCCCTTTCACGAATATACATTGTCTTGGAGTTTGACGCTCCGCTATGCGGAATAAAGAAGATCAACGAATATAAAGAATATGAATATGTAACTCTCTATACGATCGACACGATATCAATAATATTCTTTATATTCGAGTATATTCTTAATTCCATCGATGATGGAACGTTAACAGCCCAAAAGATGCTCACGAACTCTATACACGGATAAACAAAAAAAGAGGAGGGCAACCGGTAGGCTACTCTCCTCTATATCTTTTCTTGGCTTATTGGCAGTCACTTACTTCTCCAACAGTGCCTTGAATTTCTCCTCGAACTTATCCTTAGATGCAGCACCGACAAACTTGTCAACGAGCTGACCATCCTTGAAGAACAGCACGGTAGGGATATTGCGCACGCCAAACTCCATGGCGATGTCGTCGTTCTCCTCAACGTCGCACTTGCCAACAACAATCTTGCCGTCGTACTCCTGTGCCAGCTCAGAGATAATCGGAGCCACCATGCGACAGGGACCGCACCATGTTGCCCAGAGATCAACTACCAATGGCAGTTCGCCATTCTTATAAGTCTCGAAATTCTTGGTTGTAATTTCTACTTCCATTGCTTTACCTTTCTATTTTGTAACGTGATTAATTTTTGTTTGCAAAATTAAATAATAAAGTTGAGAATCCCAAACTTTTCGAATAAAAGATAGCTGACACTGAAAAACAGCAGAGCCTCGGTTCCGTTCCGATCATGGACTGAGACCCGGCATCTTCATCCTCATCTCCAGATTCCCAAAGCGGAAATGGGACTTGTAACGGCGGTAGCGGCTCTTTAGAAGGTGACGAGACGTGAACCGTCGGGCTGCTCGGCGATCGTGACCTTCACGGCATCTCCGGGCAGGATGTCCTCGATGAGCTCCGGCCACTCCAGGAAGCAGAGTGCACCACTATAGAAGTAATCTTCATACCCCATGTCGTAGACTTCCTCCAATTTCTTGATGCGGTAGAAGTCGAAATGGTAGATGAGCTCGTCGGTCGTGGAAGAACGATACTCGTTGACAATGGCGAATGTAGGGGAGGTGATGACGTCCTCTACACCCAACTCTTCGCAGATGGCCTTGATGAAAGTGGTCTTGCCGGCTCCCATCTTACCGTAGAAGGCAAACACGGTGTGCTCGCCCATGGCCTTGATAAACTCACGAGCCGCCTCGCGGATCGTGTCTAATGATTGAATCTTTATCTCCATAATGATAAATCTATATTCTTTTCTTCTTTATATCATATGTATAAGGTATGCAGTCTCATTTATGCATTATCATTTATACACCATACATTATACATTCCTCAGTTGAGGAACAGTGTCATATCCTGCCTCCCGTCGACGTACTCCACAAGTTGCTTGCCCACCTCCACGCGTTTGGTTGTGGCACGGAGGAGCAGTTTGGTACCCGTTTCCTCATCGTCGACATTGAAGCAGAGCTCGGTCTTGCCCGGTTTTTCATCGATTAGTGAGAGCAGGTCACTGACCGTTGACTCGTCGAGCGACTTGCTCTTGACCGAGATGGTCAGCCGGTTGATATGCGTGTCCTTGACTTTGGCGAGGAACTCCACGCTCATCACGTTGAAACTATAGTACTGGCTCGTCGGGAAGCGCTTGAAGCACTTGGCAATGACATACACCGGCGAACCTTCCTTGAACCATCCTTGCCAGCGTGCCCAGTCGTCGCCGAAGAGTGCCAACTCGCCCGGGCCTTCAAAATCCTCAATGGTGACAATGCCGAAAGGCTCGCCCCGCTTATTGTAGCGCGTGGTGACTTTGGTGACCATACCGCCGAAGGTCAGCTCACCACGCTGTGAGAGTTCCTCCCGGTTGTCGCGGTCACCGACCTCTGCGCAGCTGGTATTGCACAGATGGCGTAGCACGATGGCATACTCATCTAACGGATGAGCGCTGAGATAGATGCCGACGAGCTCCTTCTCCTTGCCCAAGCGCTCGATGGAACTCCACGGCTCGGCCTTGGGCAACGGCGGTGTAGCCACGGCAATGTCGCTGGCCATGGCACCGAAGAGCGAGTTGGCAGCCTGACTCTTGTCCTCTTGATATTGCTGACCGAAGCGCACGATGAGATCGAGAAACACCTCACCTTTGGCATTGGGTGCGAGATACTGCTCGCGCTGATTGCCAAAGCAGTCAAAGCCTCCGCTGAGTGCCAGACTTTCAAAAGCCTTGCGGTTGACATCCTTCAGGCTGACACGCTCGGCAAAGTCGTAGATATCCTTATAAGGTCCGTTGGTTTCCCGTTCCTTGACGATGGCAGCTGCCGCGGCGGCACCCATGCCCTTGATGGCGGAAAGACCGAAGCGGATCTCACCATTCTTGTTCACACCAAACTGCACATAGCTCTCATTGACATCAGGGCCCAGCGTCGGGATGTTCATCGACTTGCATTCCTCCATGAGCTTGGTGATCTCACCGATGTCGCTATGGCGGCGTGTCATCAGAGCAGCCATGTACTCTGCCGGGTAGTGGGCCTTGAGATAAGCGGTCTGGTAGGCCACCCACGAGTAACAGGTAGCGTGAGATTTGTTGAAGGCGTAGGAAGCAAACTTCTCCCAGTCGGACCATATTTTCTCAAGTACTTTCGGGTCGTGGCCATTCTTCTGACCACCTTCGAGGAAGAGCGGCTTCATCTGGTCGACGATCTTCTTCTTTTTCTTACCCATGGCCTTACGCAGGGCATCGCTCTGTCCACGCGTGAAGTTGGCCAGCTGACGCGAGAGAAGCATCACCTGCTCCTGATAGACGGTGATACCATAGGTGTCCTTGAGGTATTTCTCCATGCAAGGAATGTCGTAGGTGATCGGCTCCTGACCGTTCTTACGGGCAATGAACGAGGGAATGTAGTCCATAGGTCCTGGTCGGTAGAGGGCATTCATAGCGATCAAGTCCTCAAAGACGGTCGGCTTCAGCTCACGCAGGTATTTCTGCATGCCAGGCGACTCAAACTGGAAAGTACCGATGGTACGGCCCTGCTGATAGAGTTTATAGGTGAGATCATCGTCGATGGGGATGTTGTCGAGGTCGATGACGTCGCCTGTTGTCTGCTTGATGACCTTGCAGGCCTCCTTCAACTCTGAGAGCGTCTTCAGTCCGAGGAAGTCCATCTTGATCAGTCCGGTGGACTCGATGACGTGTCCGTCGTATTGCGTGACGGCACATTTCAGTCCCGGAAAGTCGGGGTCGTCGGCCGTGGACACAGGAACCCAGTCGCTGATCGGGTCCCGGCAGATGATGAAACCGCAGGCGTGGAGGCCGGTACCTCGGATGGTGCCCTCGAGCTGACGGGCATATTTGATGGTGTTGCGCTCACGGGGATCGGGTGAGGCCATCGCCTCGCGTAGCTCCGGCGTGCATTTGATGGCATTTCCCAAGTTCATCTTCATGCCGTCGGGCAGTCGGTCGGGAATAGCTTTCTTCAATGCGTTGGCCTTCTCCAACGGCAGTTTCTCCACACGCGCCACGTCAGCAAGGGAGTTCTTCGTGGCCATGCTGCCATAGGTGATGATGTGGGCACAGTTCTCGTGACCGTATTTGTCCATGACCCATCGGAGCACTTTACCACGTCCGTCGTCGTCGAAGTCAGTATCAATATCCGGGAGATTGACACGGTCAGGGTTGAGGAAACGCTCAAACAGCAGGTCGTATTTCAAAGGATCTATCTTCGTGATACCCAAACAATAGGCTACCACAGAACCTGCGGCGGAGCCACGACCCGGTCCCACCCACACGCCGAGCTCGTTGCGGGCGGAATTAATGAAGTCCTGCACAATGAGGAAGTAACCCGGGAAACCCATCGTCTTCATCACGTGCAGCTCGAAGTTGATATGCTCCTTGACATTGTCGGGCAGCGGATCGCCGTAGCGCTTCTTCGCGCCATCGTAGGCGAGTTTGGCCAAATAGTCGGCCTCGAATTTGATGCGGTAGATCTTGTCATAGCCACCGAGGCGGTCGATAACGGCCTGCGCCTTGTCGGGAAGCAACGGATTTTCACCGTGCTCATCGGTGGTGAACTCCTTGAAGAGCTGTTCCTCGGTAAATTTCTTGTGCCATTCCTCCTCCGTACCGAAACTCTCAGGAATGGGGAAGAACGGCATGACAGGTCCGTGATCGATGCTGTAGATCTCTACCTTATCAAGAACTTCCTGCGTGTTGCGCAATGCCTCGGGCACATCGCTGAAGATGTCGTTCATCTCCTGCCGGGTCTTGAACCACTCCTGTTTGGTATAGAGCATACGCGTAGGATCATCAAGATCCTTGCCAGTAGCCAGACAGAGCAGGTGGTCGTGGGCCTCGGCAGTGTCTTTGTCCTCGAAGTGACAGTCATTGGTGCAGACGAGCTTGATACCTTCTTCCTTAGCAATCTTCATGATCGCGGCATTGGCGCGTTGCTGCAAAGGGAAGGTATCACGGTTGGCACGGATATTCGGGTCTTTAACCTCATGGCGCTGCAGCTCAAGATAGTAGTCATCGCCGAAGACACGGTGATACCAGCGGGCGGCTTCCTTGGCACCCTCGATGTCGCCTTTGAGAATCTTGGCGGGCACCTCGCCGGCAATACACGCCGAACAGACAATCAGATCCTCGTGATATTTCTCCAAGTCATAGCGGTCGGTACGCGGCCGATAATAATATCCGTCGGTCCAGGCGCGACTGACGAGCTTGATAAGATTCTTATATCCGTGGTAGTTCTTTGCCAACACAATGAGGTGATAGCCCGACTTGTCACCGGCATCCTTGTTCTTGTCCTCCTTGTGATGGTGCGCCACATACATCTCACAACCAAAAATGGGCTTGAAAGGCTCCAGTCCGTCGGCCTTGCGTTGCTTGTTGACACCGGCACAATAGTCCGAGAACTCCTTGATGCCATACATCACGCCGTGGTCGGTAATGGCCATGCCCCTCATGCCGTCCTTGATGGCCTTGTCGACCAGATGAGGCACCTTAGACTGACCGTCAAGAATAGAATAATGTGTATGTACGTGCAAATGAACGAAATCTTCCATCAATTCTTCTTTTGAACTTTAAAAGCGTATAATGAGCATAAAACCGAGTGTAAAGTTACGTCTAAAAAGCGAGACAACCAAAAGTAGCGTATAAAAAATTTGTAGGAGTGATAAAAAAGAATTAACTTTGCATGCAAGTGACAAGGAAAAACCGAAACTCTCTTAGAGCAACCATGGGAAAAAAGATACAGAAACTAAAGAAAATACGCATACACCGTGAGGGCAATGACACATTGCTTTACGGACTCATCTTTATCATCGCCGCCGGCGCCGCACTGTGGTATGGCTTTGACACAAAGTGGCCGTTTTGGCTGTTCTTCGTCGTCTTTGGTGTCGTCTATGGCATCGTCTTCAATTTCTACCAGTGTCCGATCAGATTCCTCAACATGGAAGACACCGATAAGATCGTCGTAGCGCCCGCTGACGGCAAGATCGTGGTAATCGAAGAGGTGGAAGAGAATGAGTATTTCCACGACAAGCGATTGATGATCAGCATCTTTATGAGTCTTTTCAACGTTCATGCCAACTGGTTCCCCGTAGACGGTAAGGTGAAGTTTGTCAAGCATCAGAACGGCAACTACCACAAGGCTTGGCTGCCCAAGGCCAGTGAAGAGAACGAGCGTGCCGACACGATGATCACCACAGAGCATGGTGTCGACGTGCTGTGCCGACAGATCGCAGGCGCCATGGCCCGACGCATTATCACTTACGCTAAGGAAGGCGAAGACTGTTATATCGACGAGCACCTGGGATTCATCAAACTCGGATCGCGTGTAGATGTCTTCCTACCCATCGGCAGTAAGGTGATGGTGAAGATGGGACAGAAGACAACAGGTGACCAGACGATCCTCGCAAAGCTGCCCTAAATAAATAATGAGTAATGTATAGTGCATAAATAAAGATGTATATTGTGTACTGACAAACAGAATTAGTATTCACTATGAATATCAAGAAACATATCCCCAACACGCTGACCTGCTGCAACCTCATCTCGGGCTGCATCGCTACGTGCTTTGCTTTTTTTCACGACCCGGAACTGGCATTGCTGTGGATCATCATCGGGGCCGTTTTTGACTTCTTCGATGGTATGAGTGCCCGTCTGCTGCATGTGCCCTCACCTATCGGTAAGGAACTGGATTCGCTGGCCGATGATGTGACGTTTGGCGTAGCGCCCTCCACCATGCTGTTCTCCCAGTTGCTCGTGATGGACTACCCTTCTTGGCTGCAGCCGGTAGGCGACTATGTGGCTTTCGTAGCCTATATCATGGCTGCCTTCTCAGCACTTCGACTGGCAAAGTTCAATCTCGATGAGCGTCAGGCCATGGGTTTCATCGGATTGCCGACACCTGCCAACGCACTCTTTTGGGGCTCTCTGATCCTCAGCGCAAAGCATTGGGAGACACTGTCGCCGTATATGTCCGTAGCACTCATCGCCCTCATGCTCGTCAGCTCATGGCTGCTCATCGCCGAGATCCCGATGTTCGCATTGAAATTCAAGCACTGGGGATGGAAAGGCAACGAGCTCCGCTACTCCTTCCTCATCACTTGCATTCCGCTGTTGATCATCTTCCGTGAATATGCTTTCGCGATTATCATCGCATGGTACGTGGTTCTTTCTGTCATCAGCGACGCGAAGAACGCTACAAGCAACAAGTAACCGGCAAAGAAAGTGTATCGCGGATTATCTACTATCGCATTGCTGTTATGCAGCAATGTCTTTATGACATTGGCTTGGTATGGCCATCTGAAACTGCAACAGGCACACATCAGTAACCACTGGCCACTGATCGGCGTCATCGTCTTTTCGTGGTGCATTGCCTTCTTTGAGTATTGTTGTCAGGTACCCGCCAACCGCATTGGCTTCCAAGGCGACGGCGGTCCCTTCTTTCTCATACAGCTGACAGACAATAACACAATAACACAATAACACATTATTATGGAAATAGGAGATAAACTGCCGGAGTTCCTGGGAATTGACCAGGACGGCAATGAAGTGAAGTTGAGCGACTTCCAAGGAAAAAAGCTCGTACTCTATATCTATCCGCGCGACGCTACGCCGGGATGCACCAACGAGGCTTGCAACCTGCGCGACAACTATCAGTCGATGCTCGACAAAGGCTATGCCGTCGTCGGCGTGAGCATTCAGAGTGCAGAGAGCCACAAAAAGTTCATCGCAAAATATAACTTACCCTTCCCCCTCATCGCTGATACGGAAAAGAAACTCGTAGAGGCTCTCGGTGCCTACGGCGAGAAGAAAATGTATGGAAAGACCACGATGGGTATCTTCCGCACGACCTTCGTGACCGACGAGAATGGTGTGATCACTGAGATCTTCCGTCCCAAGCAGATCAAGGTGAAGGAACATGCACAACAGATCTTAGGCGCTGAAGCCTAAACGAAGCAACGGGAAGGTTCCAACCTTCCCGATATTTGTTTCTATACAACAAAGAAAGGTAGCAAGACCATGGAAGAGAACAGAACAAAAGAATTTGAGGAAACCTTTCACAAAGACCTTGCGGCTTATCTCGAAGCCCACGATCTCATCGACAAGCACTTTCCCGAAGCACCGGACATTGAGGTGCTGTGGGCAACCATCGGCGAGAGTTATCTGCCCGATGCACTGCGCGAGTGGAACCACTACCCCACCGTGGCGCTCGGCTGGGTGATGTATATCGGTATGGCGATCGCCTACTATTGGGATGAGGACTGGGAGCGCTACAGCCATGTTCCCGACCTCTACAAGATGATGATCCTCAACACTGACTTCGATCATCTCGACGACTACATCCGCCGGCAGGTTCTTCATCTCACCCCCGATCAAGGCGAAAAACTCCAACAGACCGTCGGCGAGTGTGCTGCACGTACTTACAATACGATCAGCCACTTGCACGTGGAGCCGGGAACGCCGGACGCTTTCCGTGCCTTCATCGCTGCCCTCCACGAGATGTACTTGATGGGTGCTGCCTTGGAACTGAAATCATTGGGCTACCACATGGAGAAATGTTGAATGATTCAACACTCAACACCCAACTTTCAACATTGAGATAACTCATCATTCAACACTCAACATTCAACATTCCATGCGATACGTCCTTTCTCTCACTCCTGTCATCTTCCTGATGGCGTTTCTTGGCATTGTCATCCACGTCTACGGAACAGACGCGCTGTCCGGTGGCAGTCAGCTGGCGCTGATCCTCTCTACGGGCGTCTGCGGTCTGATCGCCGTGTTAGGCTTCCACGTGCCTTGGAAGATCTTGGAGACAGAGATCAGCAACTCCATCGGCAGCGTAGGTACAGCGATCGTCATTCTGCTGCTCATCGGCCTGCTCTCCGGCACATGGACCGTCAGCGGTGTGGTGCCCACGCTGATCTACTGGGGCATGAAGATCATCAATCCCTACGTCTTCCTGCTCTGCTGTTGTGTCATCAGCGGCTTTGTCTCTGTGATGACAGGCAGCTCTTGGACCACTGTGGCGACCATCGGCATTGCACTCATGGGCATTGGCAAGGCACTCGGATTCAGCGATGGTTGGACGGCCGGAGCCATTCTCTCCGGTGCTTATTTCGGTGATAAGATGTCACCACTCTCCGATACTACTGTGCTGGCATCCAGCGTGGTGGGCACGCCATTGTTCACGCATATCCGCTACATGACCATTACCACGGTGCCTGGCGTTGTCATTGCGCTGATCGTATATGCCATCGCCGGACTCTTCGTGGCCGGTCATTCTGCCATCGACACTTCTGCTTTCACCATGGCCCTGCAAAGCAAATACAATCTCTCGCCGTGGCTGCTCATCGTACCCATAGCCACCGGACTGATGATCGCGCGCAAACTTCCGGCGGTCATCGTGCTCTTCGCCTCCTCGGTACTTGCCGGACTCTTTGCCATCTTCTTCCAACCGCATATCCTCGCTGAGGTCATTGGTGCCCACGACACTACTGTGCTCACACTCTTCAAAGGCGTCATGCTCAGCGGTTTTGGCGCTACCGCCGTACACACAGGCAACACGGCTTGCGATGCGCTGCTGGCCACACGCGGCATGCAGGGCATGATGGGCACGGTATGGCTGATCCTCTGTGCCATCTGCTTCGGCGGCGTCTTGAAGGCCAGTGGCATGCTTGCCAACATCATGCACCTGCTCCTGCCGCTGACGCGCACCCGTTTCGGACTGGTTGCCTCCACCATTTTCTCAGGCATCTTCTTCAACACCACCGTCGCCGACCAGTATCTCTCTATCATGCTCAGCGCCAGCATGTACAAAAGTATCTATGAGAAAGAAGGCTTCGAGCCGCGCCTGCTCAGCCGCAGCATAGAGGACTCCAGTACGGTGACCTCGGTGCTCGTTCCGTGGAGCACCTGTGGCATGACACAGTCATCGGTGCTCAACGTGCCGACGTTGACCTATCTGCCCTACACCGTCTTCTGCTATCTCTGTCCGCTGATGAGCATGACGATTGCCGCTCTCGGCTTTAAGATCTACCGCAACGTAGGCAAGACGGCAAAATAAGCCCTGGCTTTCTTTGCGGACTCATTTCTTTGTTATATCTTTGCGCCCACAAAGCTAAAGGTATGAACGAGAAAAGATCATTTGCCATCAGTGCGCTGTTGCTCGCATCACTGCTGATCGTGATGCTGGCAGGATGCCGGGGAAAGGAGAGCACGGCTCAGCCCCGACGCTCCGTCTATTGTTGGCAGACGACCTTCTCTCTCAACGACTCGGCCGTGACGACATTCGTCCGCCACGAGCATGTCACCCATATCTATCTGCGATACTTCGACGTGGTGATGACCAATGGTACGCCCATGCCCAACGCCAGCGTCAACGTCGTGGGCCGCGTGCCCAAAGGCGTGACGGTGACACCGGTGGTCTACATCACCAACGACTGCATGAAGGCAATCGGGCAAAGTCACACTGGGGCAAAGGGCTCGGCTGAGAAGATCCTGCAACGCGTCAGACAGATGACAAGCACGCTACAGCTCGGATCAATCAAAGAACTGCAGATCGACTGCGACTGGACGGTCGCCACACGACGCACCTACTTCGATTTTCTCTCTGCCCTGCGCGATTTGGCACATAAGCAACGGATACAGTTGTCGACCACCATCCGCTTTCATCAGCTCACACAGCCCGTACCGCCTGCTGACCGTGGCGTGCTGATGGCGTACAACACCGGTGATGTGCGCGACATCAACAACCGCTACCCCATTCTCAACATTGCCGACGTGAAGCCTTACCTGCACGATCTCGCAACCTATCAGCTGCCCTTATCCACCGCCTACCCCATCTTCTCATGGCGTGTGCTCTTCCGGGGCGGTCACTTCGTCGGCATTCTCCACAGCGACGACGACTATCCGATATTGCCGGGCGACAAGATTCTCAGTCGCAGCGCTGATCTCCGGCATATCCTCGAGGCCCATCAGACGATCAATGAGCTGCGCCCCGATGCACACGACGAGATTATACTCTATGATTTGCAAACTAACAACATAAAAAGATTCCAAGCTTCTGATTATGAAAAGATTTATCATCGTTAGCCTCCTGCTGATGACAGTCGGCAGATCGATGGCTTGCGTGTCGGAGAAACCCACCTATAACTATTACCTCATGTGCGTGGAGCCGACACAGCAACAGACTGAGAGCAAACAGCTCAAAGACATCAACGACTTTTGGAAACAGTATACCAACGGCCGTGTAGACAGCTATGTCAACGGTTGGGACAGCAAGACCGATACCGACGCGCCCACCTTTATCATGAAGCTGGCACGGCAGAAGAAGGACTATGAGATGGTGCGCTATCTCGGCTGGCTCAATAGATATCTCAAGATCAGCAGTGATCTCGCTGATACCTGGGACTATCCTACCCGGAAGCAACTGCTGCAATGCAAACAGGTGCTCACGCAGATGCTCACTGCCGCTAAGGCTTATCGTGGACGCAGACTATCGGCTCAATACCGTCTGCTCGCCATGCGCGCCAACATGCTCTTGGGCAACAACATCCAGAACATCGGTTATTGGAAGACCACGTCTAACCGTATGCCACAGAGCGTCTACCGCGATATGATGGAGAACATCTATGCCCGCGCACTGCTCAAGACCGGTAAACAGCGTGACGCGCTGGAGATCTATGCCCGACAAAACGACCAGCAGAGCATGCGCTGGTGCGTGCGCCACTACCGCAATCTCAGTGGTATCAAAGCCATCTATGCCCGCAATGCCAACAGCCGTGTGCTGCCCTATCTCGTGCAGGACTTTGTCAACAACGTGCAGGAGACACAGGATGTCTACACCTGCCCGTCGGCTTTCACCCCCGACACCGACAAGGCACAATGGACAAAGAAGGAATATACCCAAGCCATCGAGGAAGTGGGTGCCCGCGTCATCTATAAAGATGAAGCCCAGGCTTTCATTGCCTTCGCCGCACAAGTGCTGAAAGAGGGCAAGACCACAACGCCGGCGCTCTGGCATGAGGCCACCGGCGCCCTGCAATTTCTCCTCGGCGACTACAGCGCAGCTAAGACTTCGCTCGCAAAGGCCATCACTGCCGAAGGTACACAACGCATGCACGACAACGCTCGCGCCATCACGGACATCAGCAGTGTCTACACTGAGAAGATGGACAACGAGCAGCAGAACCGGCTCATCAAGGAGATCGCATGGATGCGAAACATGAGCAGGCAGGCAGAAACAAAAGACGAGCAGGGCAACACCTACGTAGCGGATACCTATTTCGCCAACATGCTGCAACGCATGGTCTACAATCATCTCGTGCCCGAATTGCAAAAGCAGGGCAATGGTTTCCTCGCTCTCGCCATGCTCGCCAACATGGACAACCACGACAATGCCGGCACACTGCCGAGCACAAGGAAGCATGTGCCTGCTTACTTTCAAGAGACTAAAAGCTACGACTACCTGCCGGACTGGACAGGTGACTACTACGATACTTTGCAGCAACTCTCTGTCGACTCACTCAAGCAGTTCGTCGCTTATCTCCACGCGCAGCACGCCGACAGCCCGCTCGCTGACGCTGCCTGCAAGAGCAGTTACCAGAGTGACGACTACTTTAACGATCTCCTCGCCACACGACTCATGGCCATGGGACGTTTCGAAGAGGCGATACCTTATCTGAAAAAGGTGAGCACCGACTTCATCTACAACTCGAATATCTGTGGATACACCGGTCGCCGCAACTATCAGCAACCGCGCTGGTTCGCGCATCAGGTCATCGCCGACACGTTGCAAACCGGTCCACGCTCCGTTGCCATCACCGGCAACCAGAAGCTCACCTTCTGTCAGGACATCACCAACCTGCAACACCGCTACCAAAACGCAGGCAGTGACACACTGCGCGCCCGCCTTGCTTACGATCTCGCCACACTGCTCTATCAGGCCAGCTACGAAGGCGACTGCTGGTATCTCACTCATTACGACTGGAGTTGCATGGACACAGTGCGCACCGGCGACCGTGATCTGATCCTCGACGCCATCAACTATTTAGGTGAGAGTTCACTCAAAGGCGACCAAGATCTGCAGTTCAACAGTCTCTACGCCCTGGCTTTCATCCGTCGCGACAACGCCGCCGAAGGCTATCCCTTCATCTATCCGGGTGAAAAAGTCAACTTTCAAAAGCAGACAAGACAGTACAAGGCACTGGCACAACTCAACAACTTCCTCACGCTCAATCCCGCCTATCAGTCAAACCGTTACGTCTCGCACTGCGATGTACTGCGGATGTTTCGTGAGCAGTAAGCCGTTATTGTTATTAACAATAGTTATGAAAGCTTAGTTATGATTATTTGGATATTCCGAAAAAGACGCTTATCTTTGCATTATAACAATATAAACACAACACGTGGCAATGCCACACAACCATTAACATCAAAAACATTATGAAAGAACTGAAAGGAACAAAGACGGAGAAGAACCTCCAAGAGGCTTTCGCTGGTGAGAGCCAGGCACGTAACAAATACACTTACTTCGCTTCCAAGGCACGTAAGGATGGCTACGAGCAGATCGCTGCTATCTTCGAGGAGACTGCTCAGAACGAGAAGGAGCACGCTAAGCTGTGGTTCAAGTATCTCGAGGGTGGCGACATCAAGAGCACACGCGAGAACCTTAAGGCTGCTGCCGAGGGTGAGAACTACGAGTGGACTGACATGTACGCCCACATGGCTAAGGAAGCTGAGGAGGAAGGCTTCACTGAGATCGCCTACAAGTTCCGTGCTGTCGCTGCCATCGAGAAGACACACGAGGAGCGCTATCGCAAGCTGTTGAAAAACATCGAGGATGCTCTCGTCTTCAGTCGCGACGGCGATGCCATCTGGGTTTGCCGTAACTGCGGACACGTTGTCGTTGGTCCTAAGGCTCCCGAGGTATGTCCTGTCTGCAAGCATCCGCAGAGCTTCTTCGAGCTCAAGGCTGAGAACTTCTAAACAAGGAGAGTACGTGCTCCGCTGACTATCAACGGAGCCATCCCTGATAAGAAGATCAGCCCAAAGCTGATTGCCTTTTAGCAAGATAATAACGTTTTTCTTAGCAAGACTATAAAGTCATTATAGGAAAAATGCCATAAAGTAGTGATCATCCCACAATGATCACTGCTTTTTTTTATGGGATAACTGTTCAGCGATTATCTCTCACACAGAGACAAGGAGGACACGAAGGAGGCTCATAAAACCCAAGAAAAGGAGCAACAACATCGCGTCGTCACTCCTTCAGATTTTTTTTAATTGTTTATTAGGAATTCCTTGCCGACATAACTCTTTATGTCTAAGCTCAACCGAAGCTCCCGAAGGAGCAACTGTATAGATTCCTTTCGAAAAATAGGATATATAATTAGTTCCAATTAGGCGAGTTGCTCATATTTCAAACCCCACACATCAGCGACTGGTTTAAACACCACCTTGCCTTCAACAATGTTCAGGCCTTTGCGCAGGGCAGGATTATCTTCGCAAGCTTTGCGCCAGCCCTTATCAGCTAACTGCAAAGCGTATTTCAATGTAGCATTGGTCAGTGCCAATGTCGATGTGTTTGGTACGGCACCAGGGATATTCGCAACGCAGTAATGCAAGATGTCGTCAACGGTATAAACCGGTTCAGCGTGTGTCGTCGGATGAGATGTCTCGAAGCAACCTCCCTGGTCGATGGCTACATCCACCAACACCGTTCCTGGCTCCATCAGGCTGAGCATGTCGCGTGTGATCAAATGCGGTGTCTTATCACCGGGGACAAGCACCGAGCCGATAATGATATCTGCATCTCTTAACTCCTGCCGGATGTTGTGCTCAGAAGAGTAGAGTGTCGTCACATTGGCCGGCAACTCGATGCTCAACTGACGCAGACGGGGCAGAGAGATATCCGTGATCACGACATCAGCGCCCATGCCTGCCGCCATACGCGCGGCGGCCTCCCCGACAGTTCCACCGCCGAGGACAAGCACTTTCGTCGGTCTCACGCCGGGCACGCCACTGATGAGTTTTCCTTTTCCGCCTTTCGTCTTCTGAAGATAATAGGCTCCATTGAGAACAGCCATGCGTCCGGCTACCTCACTCATCGGGCGTAGCAGCGGCAGACTGTGGTCTGCTTCCTCCACCGTCTCGTAAGCCAGGCACACTGCACTACTCTTGATCATTGCCTCGGTCAACGGCCGGTCGCTGGCAAAATGGAAGTAGGTGTAAACCAACTGGTCTTTACGGATCAGAGCATACTCCGGTTCGATAGGTTCCTTAACCTTGATGATCATCTCCGACTGGGCATAGACATCCTCGATGGTGGGCAGCATCTCTGCACCCACGTGCACATATGCCGCATCGGGGAAACCGCTACCCTCTCCAGCTGTATGCTGTACAAAGACTTTATGACCGTGTTTGATCAACTCGGCGACACCCGCGGGAGTCATGCCTACACGACTCTCACCTTGCTTAATCTCCTTTGGAATACCAATTCTCATCATAGGACATTAGACATTAAGGAAAATATATTGTTGAGAACTCACTTCATGACTTTCGTCATTCCATTTACAAAAATAAGCGATTTACGAATATGTTGAATCATTCGCAAATCGCTTTTTAGCATATTTAACTTACTGTTTTCCTATAAATCCGAATTTTGATCACCATAAGTGAGACTTGCGGGAAGATGATGACACTGCATCCTCATCGTCTTCCCAAGTGCTAACCAGATTGTCATCAGAGACAGGATGAAAGGACTTAGCCTCATGGCTATCGTCATCCTGAGTAACTTGTCCCGATCCCGCCATGATTGTGGCACCAATAAAACCGTTTACAAAGATTGCTTGCGGTACTATGTATACATTCTTTTCCGAATTCATTGTCTGTTTATTTAAAAAGATAAGTCTTTCCGTTGTGAATGAAGAGTCCATGAGTAGGCTTCTCCACCTTTCGGCCGTCGAGCGTATAGTATTGATTATCAACCTTGGAGTCTTGTTTTTCAGGCACATTCTTAATGCCAGTAGTGATATTATCGTCATCGAAAAGGCCCAAAGCCAACTTAGCGCCTCTAGCATCATTTTTCTCCGGGAAGTGGCTAAAGCCATCAAAGTGATCATCATAAGGATATTGGAGATATGCCCTATTGGCTTTGCTCGTCTGTGTGTTGAGTACACTAAAGAAGCCCCAATAGTTATTGGTACCATATTTATCTTTGTATTGCTCATAGTCTTTTGCTGAGAAAAGCTTTGCAAGAAAGAAGTTGATATACTTTTTACCATTCATTGTACTAAACGTGCTAACTTGTGTAGGAGTGAACGTCGGTACAAGATAGTTCTTGCCGTAAGTTTCCTCGATATTGCTAATAGTCTCGCCTGTCCATTCCTTTTCTGGTTTCAGAACATCCACGGTTGCATCCGTAGTATAGAGCAAGACCCCTACTCCCTTTGGAATGTAAGGGATTTCTGTCACTATAAAGGCATCACGATCCTTATTGTAGCCCGTCACCAAGAACACTTTGACATTGTAACGGCTCTCCATATTCTTTCCTTCATTGCAATAAGTACGGATGCAGCCTACCAAAGGATCGTCGTAAGCATCATCTACCTTCTTTTCCATCTTGCCCTGATTACTTTTACCATAATAGAAAGTAGTGGAAATATTGAATGAGCCATAAATTGGAGACTCAAAGTTGCCGCCATTCTGGTACAAGTCTTCACCATTGGTAGATATACCGCGTGTACCTAAGTCGTTTTTCACCTGTTTCCACCAATCATTTCCATCTCCTTCATACTTATTCTGTTGGGTTTCCGCTATCGGTGTATAGAAGTATAAACCATTATGCTTAATCTGATCATTATTTTCGGAAGGAATCTTGTCTACAACAACCTTACCTTTATAATAAGGAGAGAAAGAGCCGTCATCATTCTTGGAAGCAAAAAGGAATGTAGTATAAGCAGCAGACCAGTATGTGCCGTCGTCACTTCCCTCCACAGTATTGCACGCAGCATAAGACACACGTCTGTTTTGATCAAGTGCAGCCTTATAAGTTAGGTTGCCATCAGCGCCCAAGGTGATTTCAAAAACAAGACAACCATCCATCACAATATCTTCGGCTTTATTAACCGTGCTTGCTCCGTCTTTCTTCACTTCAAGCCAGTTATCTGGTAAAGCAGCCCAAACATTCTGTCTCTTAGACGTAGACTTCACCAACGATCCAGTGTTGAAACCAGCATCGCCATTGATTTCTGTTGATCCGGAGGCTGCAGGCATGTAGAGATAGCCTTCCTCGTCACTAACCATGAACTTAAAGCCAACAGTTCCCCACGACATATGGCACGGATACGTCGCCGGCACATACATCAGCCAAGTATTGTCTGATGTCTGTTTAAATTTAAGATGATTCTTCGTAACTGTCGAGGTAATCATGAAAAAGCTTTTGGCCAAAGCCGTCATAGATGTAATGACACAAAGCACAAGTATAAGTACAAAACGTTTCATTTTGCCTATATTTAGTTATACCTATTACTATAGCAAACTACAAAGAGGAGTATCGTGTTAGTTATGTTTTTGCTACCCTCTTACTGATATTTAACTATATAAATTTAAATTGTTTTTTATTGTCTGCAAAGTTATGCCATCTTATTGAGATACGCTTTATAAAATTTGCCCAAAAATTATTATAATTTGCAGAATATCCTCAACTTCCAAAAGGAAGCATTAAACTTTATAGAAGTTTGGACACGCTATTTCGTTATTTTATAGTACTTTTGTACCATATTAAGTCTGATAAGAGAATAACACATGACCACGATTAGTGACTACATAGAAATTGATCACAACACCGAAAGATTAGCGCATGATCCTTCTCTCAAGGATCATGTAGCCCACGTGATTTGTCTGCAAGGGGAGATGAAGATACTGTTCAACGGCAATCGCTTCGTCTTGCAAGAGGGCGATATCATGGCACTACCCATACAAGCTTTTTTAGAAGAGCAGAAGCCTTCCGATGACTTCCAATGTATTTGTGTGTATGTCAGCCCGGAGATGATTGAAGCTCCATTTACCCCCCCCATATGTGTCTACGCGGTGCAATGTCGATCTTCAAGAGGCCTATCATGCATCTCGGAGTAGAAAAGATGAAAGTGATTATGGCAGATGTGGAAGGGATTGAAAGAAGATTGCAGCACGAAGACTATCTATTTTCAAGCAAAGTTCTCTATCACTGCATCCAAATCATGATGCTGGATTTTTTCGATGCCTTTGACAGGATAGGAGAAGAGTACAACTTCCCCTACAAACAATTAGAGGTGATGACGCAATTCATGGGAATGCTTTATGGCGAAGCATACATTAAGCATCGCAAATTGGAATACTATGCCAACAAGCTAAACGTAACTACAAAATATCTTTCAGACGCATCGCGAACATTCACGGAAAGGGGAGCCAGCTACTGGGTCAACCGCTTCACAACCTCTAAGATCTGTTATCTGTTGAAATCTTCCCCCATGTCGCTTTCTGAGCTTGCCGACAAATTCTGTTTCTCATCTCCCGCCCACTTCTACGTATACTTTCAGAAACAGATAGGCATGAGCCCGTCAGAATTCAGAAACAAACTATAGACCATGGCCTGTCAGCAACGACAACAATCATAGTATCAGCACACATTAGGCCTCTCACCAACCGATCCCAAAGAATGGGAAATGGTCAATGAGAGGCCTAACTTTGTTTCTAAGCTTTCTCACGACGGCCTTTGAAGGAGGTCTTCAACAACCTATTGCCTTTTTCAGGCGCACCGAACACGAAGGTTCTGACTTCTCGCTTTAGTCTTTTCTCAAGTCATTGATGAAGGTGACAGCCTGTGCAATCATAGCGATGAAAGCTGTCACGACAATCATAATCGTTACCATGTCTTAGTACTCCTTCCTCATGTTTCCTGTTTACTATTTACCTTGCAAAGGTATTGCCAAAGAAGGAAAGAAAGACAATGTATCAGCCGATTGTTTACTTTTACCCTTAAAAGTTGATACGCGTCAAGCCTTTGGATGTAGACTGGCAACCATGAACGTCACACCTGTCAAAGGCGCAGAGTCATCAAAGTGGCAAGCACGAAAAACGCCCGGGGCTATAGCCTCGGGCGCATTCTCTCATTTTTCAGTTCGAGCTAACGATTACTTAGCCTGAGCAGCAGCTGTGTCAGCAGGAGCAGCAGCAGAGTCAGCAGGAGCGGCAGCGCTGTCAGTTGTGTCAACTGCTGTAGTGTCAGAGTCAGTTGCAGGAGCAGTGCTCTGGTTCTTATTACCACAAGATGCGAAAGACATAGCTGCGATAGCTACGAACATAAAAACTAATTTCTTCATTTTCTTTGCTTTTTAAATCTGTAAAACAATCATTTGTTTATTAACAACGCTGCAAAGGTACGCATTTTTTCAATACGTTGTTCCTTTTTTAGCAACTTTTTTAAGTCTGACTTGTAACTTTTTTAAAACCAATTGATAATCAATATCTTACAAACTGCAAACAAAAGTTAACCACAGATTTCTCCCTTCTTGTTCCTGTCTTCAAAGCCGCCTCTTGCATTGTTCCCACCGTCTGCGCCTCTGTCCTACGGCCCTCAATCCCTCTCTTCTTCCTTTCTTTTTCGCCCCATCCTTGACTATACACCTTATATACACTGAGTTCTACACCTTACAAACTCCTTGTCCTACTCCTTATATAAATATGCGCGCGAGACGCACGTACTTCTAACGCCTATCACAAGCGACTTTGCCGCTCATCCTTTATTGTTCCTTGCATTAGAATACCGGGGGCTATACCAGTGGCTGTATCACCGCCGTCCCACGTTCCGCGCCCCTCCATGCAACTCTCCATCCTTGCGCGCCACTCTTCATCCATAAAAATCAAGGGTAAATTCAATAAAAAATCAAGGGTAAACAAAGGGGGGTGGACTACAAATGCCACCCCCTGCCGGCTATTGAGTTATCTGGGATCCTATTGAAGAATTATGCCGGCATATAGGAATTCCAAATAGGGCTGTACATCAAAGTAACAAACGTAATCCTGTAAACTCAATATTGTATTCAAATCTTCGAGCACAAAAATACTAAAAAAACTCCAAAGTTGTCACCTTGTTAACCTTCTTTAACCACATCAAAATGTCTCCATACAGTTACTTTTTATACCTTTGTGCGACAATACACACGATCGAATATGCAGAAATATATCCATTGCCTCGTCCTCACAGTGTTACTGCTCATGGCATTACCCAGCCATGCCGTGCTCAAGGAGCGCGACATCAGCAGTTCACTGTCCATCTTGCGTCAAGAGCTCAACACCTATCGTCACGACCTCGACAAACAGCAGAACGACCTGCGACTCCAGCAGCAGATGGTTGTCAAGGAACTGATCACTGTGGGCAACCAAAGCCAGCAAAACGCACTGATGCTCTATTCTCAAAAGGAGGGCAACATCTTTGACCTTACCTACGCCTGCCACGCAGCCACGGAACAGTATAAGCAGTTCCGCAACAACGCGGCACCCTTCCGTGACTATATCACCAACACCAATACCGAGGTCAGCCGTTATGACAGTCTGATCAACGACTTGAGCAACATGTACACCGGTGCGCTCACGCCCAAGGCCAAACTCGACCGCAACGTGTGTCTGACCCTCGCCATCCATATCCGGCGTACACTGGCCGACAACAACGACCAGATGAAGCAATACATCACGCTGTACAACCAGACGGAGCAGGGGCTCAAGAGCCTCAACGACTACGCCAACATGCGCTACGGCGAGATACAACGGAGCATCTTCAACAATGGCGGCGAGAACTATATCGCCATCCTTCGCAACCTCAGCAAGGAATACAACCTCACGCTCACCTCTGTGCTGATGAAATACCGGCCGATACATCATGCACTCTCGGAATGGGACGGAAGGGTCATCTTAGGCTTCTTCATCGCACTGTTCATCGGTGTGCTGATCGCCGTAGGCCTGAACTATCTCATCATCGGCTTTATTTTCACCTACCTCGTCAAGCACGGCAAGATCGACTTCCTCTTCCACTGGTTCGACAAGCGCAAGGCAAGCATCCAAGCATCATCGGTGTCTGACTGCTCCAAGCAGCTGTCTGGAGAGGATGCTGACAATTTGGAGATGATCCACACCAAAGCCTCGTTCACCGCTAAACGCCGCACGATCATCGCCACGACGACGGTGATCACCTTTGCGCTGATGCTGGGCTTGCTGCGTCAGGCCGTGGCTCAGAACTTCTTTGTCATGGCCACCGGTCTGCTCATGGAGTTTGCGTGGCTGATGGCTGCCATCCTGCTCTCGTTGCTCATCCGTCTCGATGGCGTGCAGATCAAGAAAGGACTGCGCATCTACGCCCCCGTGCTGACAGTGTGCTTCCTGGTCATCGTGTTCCGCATCATCCTCATCCCGAACACACTCGTCAACCTCGTCTTCCCCCCGATGCTGCTCATCTGCGCTGTGTGGCAATGGCGTGTGGTGAAGCACTATCAGAAGCGGTTGCCCAAGAGCGACGTGTTCTACACCACGATGTCGCTTATCGTGTTTGTCTTCAGTGTGGTGGCCTCACTTGTCGGCTACACGCTGCTCTCCGTCGAGGCCTTGATATGGTGGACGATGCAGCTGACCTGTATCCTGACGATCACCTGCGTGTCATCGCTGCTCAAGGGCTACGGCAACAATCCCCGCCATCGCTTCTTCGACAAGGACACGCCGATCATGCGCACGTGGCTCTTCCGTTTCTTCTACTATGCCCTGCTTCCGATTTCCGGTGCACTGTCCATCGTCCTGTCGATCTATTGGGCGGCTGACGTGTTCAACCTCAGCGACACCACGCTACAAATCTTCAGCATGCGACTGATCGACACGAAGAACTTCACCTTCTCCATCTTCAAAGCCGTGCAGGTGGTGATCCTCTTCTATCTCTTCTCCTATATCAGCCACACGTCGCTCAACCTTCTTCACCACCACTTTGCGCAGAGCGAGCACGACCGCGCCGCCGAGGAGAACCGGCGAGAAGATCCGCAGGCTGTGGTAAGCCGTACGGCCATGTGGCGTAACGTCATTCAGGTATTTGTCTGGGGCATCTGGCTATTGATCTCGATGAAGATCTTCAACATCGACAACTCGTGGATCGTGGCTATCTCCGCCGGTTTGTCCACTGGTATCGGTTTCGCCATGAAGGACATTCTGGAGAATATCTATTACGGTATCTCGCTGATGGCAGGCCGCATCCGCGTCGGTGACTATGTCAGCATCGACGGCATGCGCGGCACCGTGCGCAATATCTCCTACACCTCGACGATGATCGAAGCCCTCGACGGCAGTATCATCTCGTTCCAAAACTCGCAGCTCTTCACGAAGAACTATAAGAACCTGACGAAGAACCACGGCTACGAGCTTGCTGTCATCCCCGTCGGCGTAGCTTACGGTACCAATGCTGCTGAGGTGAAAGAGCTCATCGCTGCCGCCGTGAAGCGCATCGAACGAAAGAACTACATCAAATATATCAATACGGTCTTCGTCAACTTCGGTGACAACTCCATCGACTTCAAGGTGCTCGCATGGGTCGATTCACGCAAACAGATCTACGCCACGGGTGAGATCTACGAGGCACTGTACAACACGCTCAACGAGAATCAGATCGAGATTCCGTATCCACAGCGCGATGTGCACATCAAGAGCGACAGCACAATGACGCTGAAAGGTACTTCAAAAGCGTAACGAAAAGAAGGGTTAGCTACTCAACAAAGTATATCACCTATATATATAAACGAGGGAGGGAGACGACAAACGGATGTCGTCTCCCTCCCTCGTTTATATTCAGCAGATAAACTTTCGGGAACTTAGCCAAAGCCAACCAAGCTCAAACAGCGAAGCTCCTTCAGTAGGAGCCTATGGCCGTTATAGTTTCACTGCTAAGCGGCTGCCATTGTACCTGACCACCTTTCCTGCAACCACATGATCGATGTCGAGGCCTCGCGCATGCGTCGGGCTGACAAGGATGATGTTAAATTGACGGTTCTTCAACATCCCATTGAAGGCACCCTTTCGGGCTCCGATGGTCAGCGTATGCTGGCGCTCATTCCATGTCATCAGGATGGTGGCGTAGCGGCCTTTCTCGTAATTGTAGTTGGTATTCTCGTCCTCATAGAGCGTGAAGCTGCCGTCGCGACCGGCGAAGACATAGAGATCGATGGTCTTCGCAGGCTTCTCGTCGCTCCACTCCATCTCCGGTCCTACCGGTAACAGGCTACCCTCCGGCACAAAGACCGGGATACGCTCCAACGGAGCATCGGCCGTGATGGTCTGTCCGCCATCGTAGTGCTTACCCGAGAGCAGGTCATACCATCCACGCTGAGCAGGCAGGTAGACCTCACGGTTACGTTGCTGATACTTTGCCACGGGGCAAGCCATCAGCGAGGGACCGAACATCCACTGATCCTTAACATTGTATACCTTGTCATCGCCATTGAAGTCCATCACCAGCGCACGCATCATCGTGTAGTCACTGAAGTGCACGGCACCGGCCAGAGAATAGATATAGGGCATCAGGCGATAGCGCAGACGGTCATACCACACTATAGCCTTGTAGGCAGGATGCGACTCCGGCGCGATGTTCCAAACCTCACGCAACGGCCACTGACCATGGGTACGGTAGAGCGGGATGAAGCATCCGAACTCATTCCAACGGGTCTGCAGCTCACGCCACTCCTTCAGGTCAGCGTTCTCCTCACCGGTTTTGTCATAGAGCTGTTGGGCTTTGACATAGCGGTTCTCCACCGAGAAGCCACCCTGATCCATCCCCCAGAAGGGCAGTCCGGCAAGGTTGTAGTTCAATCCGGCCGTCATCTGCGCGCGCATGTCTTCCCATCGTGTGCCGATGTCACCGCTCCACGTAGCTGTGGAGTAGCGCTGTTCACCGGCAAAACCGCTACGGGTGAGCAGGAAGACGCGCTGATTGGGGTTCACCTCACGCTGTCCATTATAGATAGCATCGGCGTTGACGAGCGAATAAGCGTTGAAGTACTCAGTTGCAGAGCCCGTGGCTGTCGGTCCGCTGAGCGCCTTGCGATACCACATCGGCGTGCAGTCGCGCACGTTAGGCTCCGAGGCGTCCATCCACCAGGCATCGATACCGTGGTGATATTTCGTATAGAGGTTCTCGTCCATCTGCCGCCAGAACATCTTGCGGGCGCCTTCGGCATAAGCATCATAGAACGAGTTCATATAGCCGGGGCCCACCCAGTCACGGATGCTATCGGCGATACTCTGATGATACATCCATCCGTGGGCATCGAGTTCCTGGTAGTTCTTCGTATTAGGATAGAACTTTGGCCAGACAGAAATCATGAAACGTCCGTGCATCTGATGCACGCTGTCGAGCATAGCCTGCGGATTAGGGTAGCGCGAAGCCTCAAACTGATGGCTGCCCCACTGGTCGTCGGCCCAGTAGTTCCAGTCCTGCACGATATTGTCGACGGGGATATGGCGACGGCGGAACTCCGCGAGCGTCTGCTCGATGTCGCCGCTGGTCTTGTAGCGCTCGCGGCTCTGCCAGAATCCCAGTGCCCATTTCGGCAACACCTGCGCCTTACCCGTCAGCGTACGATAGCCGTGGATGACTTCGTCGGTAGTGTTTCCGGCAATGAAATAATAATCGAGATCCTTGGCCATCTCGCTCCACACAGTCAGCTGTTGCTGGCGTTCCTCACTGCGTGGAGGCGCTACTCTCAGTGCGCAATACGACACATCGCCGTCGGGCAACCAGTCGATGAGCAGCTTCACCTTCTGTCCTGCTCTCATCGAAACGTTGAACCGGCACGCATTGGGGTTCCATGCCTGACGCCAATGTTCGGGCACTACCTCCTTGCCGTCGACATATACCTTGGTATATCCGGCGTAGTAGAGATTGAAATGATAGTTGTTGTCAACGGGAGCCTCTAAGTATCCCTCATAGGTCACATGGGCTCCGTTGAGTTTGAAACCGGCGGGCAGATGGCTCACGTCGCCGTCGCTGTTGCGCTTCAATGCCAATGCCGGCAGGCTCACCTCATAGCAGATGCTGTCCTCAGCCCGTGTAATGGTCTTTCCGTCACGGTCGGTGTAGGTACCGGTGAGGTTTCCTGCCACTCCGTTCTTGTCGTAGAGACGGAAAGCGCGGTTCAGCGGCAGATTCTCACCGGGGTTGCCAAAGCGACAATAGCTGTAAGAATCCCACAGGATGCCATAGCCTTTGTTGCTCACCACAAAGGGCACGCTGACCTTGGTGTTGTACTGATAGAGTTCCTCGTTCAGCCCCTTCATGTTCAGCTCATTGGCCTGGTGCTGTCCCAGTCCATAGAGCGCTTCGCCTTTATTGTCGGCAAAGCGCAACAGCCACGTCCACCCATGTTTTTGCGCATCGGTGAGATGGCTGTCCACGCCAATCTCGCGCTCAGGCACCGTATATGGGAAAAGTTGCTTGCCACCGGTGTCCTCAGCGAGAATCTGCTTGCCGTTCTCGTCGTAGAAGCGGACGAGTCCCGTCTGCTTGTCGACTTTCGCTACGACTGCCGACGTGTTGATCTTCACGTCGCGGCTGTCCTCTGATACCGAGTAACTGAAGGCATGCGTTGGCTGTTTCACGATGATGAGACTCTGCTTCTCAGGGAAAGTATTCTCGCGGGTAGCCTCCACACGGATAATTTTCTTGCCGATGACCTGCAGGCGCACCCATTGCGGATCATTGGGACCGGGATGGGCTACCTCCACAGTGATGAAGTTGCCGTTGCGCGTAAACGACGCTGCTGACAAGCCCATGCTTGCGAGCAGCATCAGGGCGGCTATCAGGTATTTGTGATTAATGTGCATGATGGTATTTAGATGATGATTGTATTGCTATTCTTAAAGAACAGACATCTCAGTCCTTGACATATTTCTTGCCTTGAAACAAGTAGATGCCCCTCGGCAAATTGGCCTCCCGAATGTTGCTCACATGGGTTTTGACGACACGTCCACAGAGGTCGTAGACGTTGCCCTCGCTGCTTTTCCCGACAGAGACGAAGCTGATGGCCGTCGTGGGCGGTGCCGGATAAGTACTCTCGTAGTCTTCCTTTGCCTCACTGACGCCTGCTGTGATGCCATCCAAATCATATTGGTCAAAGACCTTGCCGTCGCGACGATTGACAATGGTCATCGTGTTGGAACCCGTAGCATTGGTATCCCACACAAAGGGGATGACGCCGTCCTGCATAGCCTCAGCAGTGACCAGCTGATACCAATATTGGCGGCTCTCGTCGTGCTTGGCCTGAGTTCCCTCCGTAGAGGACAACGTACGATGGATGGCACCGTACTCTCCAAGTATGACAGGGTAGCCCTTATCGACAAAGGCAGCGTTGAGACCGGCGAAACCGTCCTTGATCGACTGCTCATCCCGAGTGGTGGAGATGTGAGAGGCACGCTTTGGTCCATGTCCCACCCAGTAGTAATAAGCCGTCGTGGCATCTGTATTCTGACAGAAGTTATAAGGCTCGTAGCAGTGGATCTCTACCATCAGCCGGTCCTTAGCCGTGTCGTTGATGCGGCTGGCATCGAAGTGCTTCACCGTGTGACTGATGGTTGTCATCGGTCCCTGCACCACGAGCACACGCTTGGCATTGTTGCCGCCCGTCGCTCTGACGGCATCGACAAAGACATTCTCGTAATCGATGAGGCGCTCAGTGAACTTCGTGAGGTCGGCGTCAGACGGACTCCACTGGTTGGTCAGCATCAACTTGCCCTTGGCATCGGGGCTTGCTCCGCCCACGCCCGGCTCGTTGAGTCCGGCGAAGATCATGCGTTCGTCATAGTCCTTGAGCGCGTTGGCGATGTTGGTCCACAGTTTTCTGAGCTGTTCCTTCTTTTCGCTGACATCAGCTTCCGTGGTAAATCCGTCATACTCCAGCCAACCGCCGTCCCAGTGATCGTTGATGACGACATAGAGTCCGGCATTGATGCAGTAGTCGACGATCTCCTTGACGCGGCTCATCCACGCCGGGTCGATGGTCATCGCAGCCTTGTCCGCAATGTGTCCCATCACCCAAGCACAGGGGATGCGCACACTTTTGAAGCCCTGAGCCTTGACAGCATCGAGGATCTGCTGCGTGGTTTTGGTCGGTTGCCACGCCGTCTCAGAGGCTGTACCGCCTTTACTTGTGAAGTTGTTGGCATTGTCACCGGCCTCCAGCGTGTTGCCAAGGTTCCATCCGGGAGCCATATAGTGCGCCATCTGTGCGGCTGTGAGATCCATCGTCTTCATGCCGGGATGATCCTGAGCGAAGGCGGTGGTGAGAGAGCCCGTGAGGAGCAGGGTGAGATAGAGTTTCTTCATACAGATCAAATCTTATTATCCTATTACAAGTAGATGAATGGACTGGTTGTTATAGACAACGCACCAGTCCATTCCATATTATTCTATTTTCAAGATTAATGGAGCTTTCCGGGAGTCTCCACGCTGTTGATGGTGACCTTCACCTTAGTGGGATCTACGAGATCTTTCCACAAGTTGTAGAGTTCAACTGTCCACACCACAGCACCCTGACACTCACCGGGCAGCGTAGCGAAGACCGAGTAGGTGCCGTCGCCCTTGACCGTTGTGCGTCCGAAACTGCTGCCGCCCCAGTAAGAGGGACTCCAGTCGGCGTCGGCATAGCTCAGTTCTGTCTTGTAGCTTTTGGCGGCTCCGGCCTTAAGATTACCGGCGATGCCCTTGATCGTGAAGTTGACAATCATGTTGCCGGCGAAGTGGAGACCGGAAGCATCCACGCCATTCTGCTTGGTATTGCCGTACTCATTATAGATCTCGATGCGTCCGTCGGTACCATTGCCGTCTTTGTTGACAAACTCAGTCTTGGAGAAGTCCATGCCTACGGTCGGGTCGGTGTCGAGCGCAATGCTCACGATCTCAGCCTTCACCTTCGACGCGTCGACGAGGTCGTTGTCGAGATTGTTGATGTCGATACAGAAGACGACAGCGCCATCTGCGGTCGCTCCACCTGTCTCCATCCAAACGGTGTAGGTGCCGTCGCCCGTGATGCGGGTATCATACTTGTCACCTGTAAGTCCGGACCACCGTGACGGATCCCAGAAAGCGTCGGCATATTCCAGTCCGGCAATGTTTTCCTTGGCGGCTCCACTCTTGTAGTTGCCGTCAAGTCCGCTGATCTTAAAGGTCACGGCCATGGTATTGCTGAAACGGATAGCGGAAGGATCGATGACAGAATTGCCCTTCGTCGAACCATATTCGTTGTAAATCTCGATACGGATGCGGCCGTTGTTCTCCAAGTCACCGATGACGAGTTTACCCGATCCGTTCGGTTTGATCTCGGAATACGGGCGTACGGTGCGCAGGCAAACGCCATAGTGTCGCAGCGAGTTGCCGTTTTTCACGATGCCATTGCCGTCGAAAGTCAGCGTGTTGGCATAGTTGCCGTCAACCTTACTTGCCGTTCCTGTCCAATAGAAAGCCTTGCCGTCGTTGATGATCTCCTTGCCGTCGCGGTAACCGGTATAGGGCAGGAAAATGGAATTGCCGTTGCCGGCAGTGAAGCGGATACCTTTCACGCCATTGACAGTATCGAAGGTTTTCTTGGTCTTCGCGATGAGTTCTTTCACCTGGTCGAGTGTCGGCATCTGGGAATAGAACGGGAACGAGCCGTCGATGTCGAGGTTGTTGGTGAGGTCGAGTTCCGTGTTGGCGATGTCACCGGTGGAATAGTCAGCGTTGTCCTTGGAATACTGTTCGGCAGTCTTGTCGCCGTAGCCAAAGTAAGCGCCCACGCCTTCCTCGCTCTCCGCGCCGATGTTGCACTTCGCCCACGTGACGCTGAGACCGAGATCTACGTATTCCATCGTCTGCGTCTTGGTGGTGAGCTGCTTCACGGGTCCGTAGACATAACCATCACCGACCTTGACGAAAGCCTTATAATAATAGGTGGTGCCGGGCAGCAAACCGCCAACGGTAGTAAGGTCAAAGTCGCGGCCGTCGGAGAGCTGGTCTTTGTTCATACCGATCTTCATGCCTTTCTCCACCGTGCCGAGGCCATCGAGCCCGGAATAGGAGGCAGAGAAGGTAGCCTTGGTGTAGCTGATGTCTGTGGCGTCGAGCGTCTCGGCTTTGGCATCGGTAGCGACGAAGGTCTTCACCTCACCATATTTATATACCTTGTTCTGCAGGCAGACATAGGTGGCATAGTGGTAGGTGGTGCCGGTGTGGAGGCCACTGAGACTGGCCCGGATGGTGTCGGACGACAGTGAGCCGCGCACCTTTGTGCCTCCGGCAGTGGGGTCGTCGGCAGTAGAATACATCACACCGACATCATAACTCGACGGATCGGCAGAGGAGAGATCATCAACAGTGCCGTCTATGGCAGCGCTGACAGCCGTCACAGCGGCGTCGCCCGTGGTGATGGAAGTGACGATTGGCGTGGTCGACACCGAGTAGTCGTCATCGTCGGAACAGGAAGTGATGATGAGCGTAGAGGCCAGCAGCGAAGTGGCCATCACCATCAGTCCGGGAAAATATTTCAGTTTCATGATAACTTGCTTTATAGTAAGACTAACAATTGATGCTGGACCGTCTGCATTCCCTCAAGCCGTGGAGGACCGACGACTCCCGTCGTCTTTGTCCTCCCTAACTTGATAGATGAAGCCTAAATCCAATATCTATGAAAAATAAGAACGGTCATTATTTGCGTGAAGCATGTGTGGCACGACGATGCGCTTTGGCTGCAGCCGGTTTGATAAACGGCGCGCCGGTGTCCATCTTCACGTCCACTGTCACAGAGAGCGTCTTGGTGAAACTGCACTGAGCGGCGAGTCCTGCCGTGGCACCCCAAGGATTGACGATATAGCGACGTGCGGTGGTCTCCTTGTCACCGGCTCCCCGGTCGATGGTAGCGTCGTCGAAGATGATATCCTTACCGTCGGCTTGGATGCCCTTCACCACGACGTCGCAGTTAGGATGGTCGCCGAGCAGTTTCTCGATATCGAGATAGAGGCCATAGACATTGTCGCAACTGCCGTTGATGGTGAAGGTATAGGTACCGTCAGAGCCGTCCTTGACAAACACGTCGTCGCTTTGCTGGAAGGTCCAAGCCGAGTCAAAGACATGCAGACCACCTTTATAAGTCTTGGCCACTCCGGCGCGTACAACGCTCCACTGATAACCCATATACTGATAGAACTTACCCTGGTCGTCGTACTCGCGTGCGCCCCATACGATATTGTCCAGTCCGCCGGTCTGCGGATTGCAGTTGGTCTCCTGGCTGAAACCGAGGATGCGCAGGCCGCTCTCATTGGTTGTCATCACGGCGCGACCGTCCTTGCTGATGGCAAAGGTGGGCAGAGCGGGCGTGAAGGTGTAGACGCCTTCCTTGCTCAGCGTGTAGCTGCCCTTGGTCTCGTTGCCGTCGGGTGCTGTGAAGGTGTAGCTGTGGTTGCTGCTATTCATCACAATGGTGACGTCTTCAAGATTGTCGATGGCGTCGAAGGCGGTTACGCCCTTCGCCTTGCCGTCCTTGGTGTACCAGTCAAAGCCGGTAAGCTTGTAGGTGATGATGCGGTCGTTCTTCGGTTCGACGAAGTCCATCCATCCGTCTTCCATGGTTGGGAAGACCTCCACCTCTGGAGCCTCGTAGTGGTCGGCATAGTCTTTCGACACGAAGTTGAAGCAGAGCCACCACTTGCCCTTGCCGGAGGTGTCGGGATTACGAAGCACGGCGAGACGCAGCTGATTGTTGGTCAGCGTGACGATATGGATGTCCTTTTGCCATCCGACGGCGTCCTCACGGTTCTCCCAGTTGGGCGAGTGAAGCAAAGGCACGTCGGTCAGATTGATCTTGTGATTGTCGAGATCGAGCAGATAAGTGCCTTTTTGAGCCTTGGCAACGCCGCTGGGATCGTATGTCACACTCTGCACGTTGGCTCCATTCTTCAAGTCGAAGGTGATGGAACTCTTCATGAAGTTGCCCGTCTCGTCCTCGTGGTTGGCAGCTGGATCCCAGTTGCTCGTGAAGTTATTCCACTCGGCATTGGTCGCCGACGGGTCGCCATAGGAGACCTCGCCCGAGCAGAGTCCATAGTTGCCGTTGTCGGGAATCCACGTCTTGCTCTGTCCTACGCCACCGGTGAGCATGGTGTAGAGCTCATTGTTGACGAAGTCGGCACAGAACTTATCGACAGTGAAGTGAGCCGTGTCGCCGTAGACATAGCCACCGCGCGTGTTCACACCGAAGAGCACGTCGTAGGTGCCGGGGAACGGAATCTTCAGCGTGACCTCTTTCTCCTGCGATCTACCTTGCGGCTCGATCCAGTTGACCTGATAGCGGTCGGCCATCTGACTCTTCAAATACACGATGTTGGGGTTCTGATCGTCGTGGGTGATGGTATAAGCCTGTCCTTCGACGAGATCAGCCGGCGTGACATCCTTGTCGCCGAGGTCGTAGTCATCGGGCGAGCACGCTGCCATGCCGAAGAGCATGAGCGCCGCCCCTGCTAAGGCATAGATATAATGATTGATTTTCATAATGAGTTTTCTATTTAGTCCATTCTTTGTTGATGGTGAAAGGAAAATGTTTGCTGCCCGAGGATTACCATCCGGCATTCTGCTTGAGCAGGTTGTTGGAGCGCTGGATCTGCGTGAGCGGGATCTGGCAGAAGCCACGTTTGCTCTTGATGTTCTCGGCCTTGATGGTCACCGCCTCTTCCCTGCCACCGGAAACGACCTTCTCTCCACTGGCGGCAATGGTGTTGGCAGCCACATCGATGCCCTGGCGCAGCAGATCCCAATAGCGGATGCCCTCGCCGACAAACTCGAGTTTGCGCTCTTTGAGGATGTTGCTCTCCGTGGCAGGCAGCTCGCGGTAGCCGTTGCTGAGCGTGCCGTCGCTCTGTGTGAAGGCGCGTTTGCGAACCTCATTGAAATAGGTCTGAGCCTTCGGCGAACCGAGTTCAGCAGCCATCAGCAACACGTCGGAATAGCGCATGAGCACGTAGTCTTGTGGCTGGGAGATCTGGAAGTCACCGGCCATGAGGCCCTGATAGTAGTGTGTCATCGACCAGGAACCGTCAGCGCCCTTTGTCCACTTCGAGCGAGGCGTGTATTTCTTGATGGCGAAACCGGTGTATTCGCGCTGGTCGGAGGCCACCTTCTTCCAGGCATCGAGCTGCGTAATGCCTTCCTGGGCCATGTTGATGATCGACGCACTCTGGCGGCTGTCACCGGTGGCGAAGTCGTTCCATGTGGCTGTGGTCACCGTGGCGCCACCCCAGCCTTGGCCGTAGGGCACACAGATCGTACCGCCGGTGCGCATACCGAACATCACGATGGAGCGGTTGCCACCGTTGTTGCCGTTATAGTCAGCGGTGTAGTTGAACTTCATGCTCAGCACTGTCTCGCTGTTGCCATCGCCGGCATAGGTCGAGTCGTTGGTCCAGTTGCCGGCAGCGTCCTGCACCCAGTTGTCGCTGGCAGCGGGCCAGAGGTTCTTGAACTGCGGCACGAGGCTGTACTCTCCGCTTTGGATGACATCCTCCAGACCGGCCAGTGCCTTGGCTGCTGTCAGTCCACCGGGCATCTCCTTGCGCTCGTTGTTGTTGTAAACGCCGTCGTAGAAGAGATAGACACGGGCGAGCATGGCCTCAGCGGCATACTTGGTGATACGGCCGTCGTTGGCTGCTGCCTGACTCTTGGGGTAGGCGTTGGCCGGGATGTTGTCGGCCGCGTAGGTCAGATCGTTGACGATGAGCGCATAGACGCTGTCGGGATCGGCCTGAGGAACGTTCTCGTCGGTAGGCGTAGTGAGCAAGGGGATGTGCTCAAACATACGCACCATGTCGAAATAGCACAGTGCACGGATGGCGCGTGTCTCGCCAAGGATGCGTCCTTTGACAGCGTCGGTGCTCCACTGCGTGCCCTCGGTCTTGAGCAAGAGCTCGTTGCAGTTGTAAATAGCCTTGTAATAGTCTTCCCACAGGTCGTTGTAGATGTTGGTCTGAGAGGCGTCCTGGCTGATGTCGAAACGGTCGATGACCTGGGAGTTGCGGGCGTCGTTGGCACCCGTACCACCAAAGCACTCGTCGCTCATATACTCTGCTGCCATCTGGAAGGTGAAGGTCGGACCGAGTGACACAGTGCCCTGCCAACCGTCGTAGCAACCGATGAGGGCGCGGTCGGCGTCGCTCTGGTTCTTATAGTAGTTGCCCGTCGACGTCTCTGTCTTCGACGAGACATCGAGGAAATCATTGCCGCAGGAGGTCAAGCCCAAGGAGAGCAGTGCCGTGGCGGCGATGGTGAATATCTTGGTTTTCATTGTCTTCTGAGATTAAAGGTATTAGAACTTGAGATTGATACCGACCAGACAGGTGCGTGGCCGTGGATAGTAGCCCAGATCCACACCGCTGACCCATCCGTCCATACCGTAGCCCACTTCCGGATCCATGCCGTTGTAGTGAGTGAAGGTGAAGGCGTTCTGCACCTGGAAATAGAGGCGCGCCTGCGAGAGGTAAGGCGTGTGGATGAGCTTGGCAAAGTCGTAGCCCAGCGTGATGTTGCTGATGCGGAGGAACTTGCCGTCGTGGATGAAGAGATCAGAGAACTGATAGTTGATGTTGGTGTTGGTCACGCGCGGAATCTTGTTGCTCGTGCCCTCACCGGTCCAGCGGTCGAGGATCTCTGTCGTGTAGTTGGCCGTGGTGGAACCCACATTGCGATAGCTCTGCACGATCTTGTTGCCGGTCTCGCCGTTGGCAGTCATGGAGAAGTCGAAACCTTTGTAGTCGAATCCCAGCGAGAAACCGAAGGTGAAGTCAGGCATGCCGTTGCCAAGGTTGACCTTGTCGGCGTCGTTGATCTTGCCATCGTGGTTGACATCGTAGTATTTCACGTCGCCGGGCTTGGGATCAGCCTGAAGCACGCCATTGCCGTTGGCGATCCAGTCCTTGATCTCTTGCTCATTTTGGAAGAGTCCGGCTGTTTTGTAGCCCCAGAAATAGCCGATGGGCTCGCCGTTGCTGGCGCGATAAAACTCCGTGGAGTTGTCGTAGAGCTGATTGGTCTGTCCGTGGATGATGCCGTCCTCGTTGGGGATGTTGCCGACCTTGTTGTGGTTGTAGGCACCGTTGACGTTGACGAAGTAGTTGAAATCGCGGCCGATGCGGTCGTTCCAACCCAGTCCGACCTCCACACCGATATTTTTCACGTCACCACCATTAATATATGGTGCACCGGTTCCTGCCGTGGCGAGGATAGGCGGCTGCACGAGCCAATCTTTCGTGGTCTTGTAGTACCAGTCGAAGTTGACGTTGAGCTTGCCGAACACACGGGCGTCGAAGCCGAAGTCGGTCTGCTCAGAGGTCTCCCAAGTAATGTTTTCGTTGGCCAGACGCGTTACGCGCGCTCCCCACTGGTCGGCTGCTGAACCCTTTGTCGTACCGAAGTTGTAGTAGACATTGTTGAAGGAAACAGGTGCAGTATACATGTAGTTGCCGATGTTTTGATTACCGACCTGCCCCCAGCTGCCACGGAGCTTGAAGTAGTCGACGACCTTGCTGACAGGCTTCCACCATTTCTCATTGCTCATCACCCAGCCGGCGCTCACCGAGGGGAACCAGCCAAAGCGGTGACCGCGGGCAAAGCGGCTCGAACCATCGCAGCGCAGCGTGGCCGTGGCCATGTAGGTCTCTTTGTAGTTCCACGACAGACGGCCGAAGTAGCTCACCATGCGCTCTTCGTCCCAAGGCGAACCGCTGGCGCTGAGTCCTTCCTCCTGCGACTTGGCGGTGCCGTTGCTCACCCAGGCATAAGGCCAGGTGTCGAAGCCCTCACGCAGGGAACCGTTGGCGGCATAGAGGCTGCTGCCATTGGTGCGGTAGGCCTCAGTGCCGAGCATCGCGTCAAAGAAATGCTTGCCGAGCGTCCAGTTATAGGTCAGCGTGTTGGTCCAGGTGATGCCGAAACCGTCGCTCTTGCTCTGGCTGGCTGTCGTGCGTGTGTCGTTGTAGCTGTAGACCGAGAAGTGATAGAGCGGGTTGAAACCGCGGTAGTCATTGGAGTCGTACTTCACGCCGAGCGTCGTGCGGAACTTCAGATTCTTGAAGAACTGGAACTCCGCGAAGACGTTGCCCGTGAAGGTGGCGTTTTGCGACTTGTTGATGTTGCTGACCATCATCACGCCGTAAGGATTGCCGTCGGCATTGTACCATGGGCTGTTGCTGGTGTCGTTGTAGGGACTGCCATACACGCCGTTGTCGCTGTAGACCGGCGCCAAGGGCGATGTGGCGAAGGCCGCGCGCAACGAGTTGTTGTATTGGTTGCCGACGTTAAGTCCGCGCTTCTTATAATAGATAAAGGAGACCTGCTCACCGACCTTCAGGAATTTGTCGATGACATTGTACTCAGAGTTGACACGGAAGTTGTAACGGCTGTAGTAAGAGACATCCTTACCGCCGACGATACCTTCCTGATTCATGTATCCCATGCTCATGGCATAGTTGCCACGGCCACTGCCGCCTGTGATGCCAAGGGTGTAGCTCTCGGTTTGCGCGTTGTCCTTGAACATCTGGTCGACCCAGTCTGTGTCGTAGATCTGACCGGTCGTCGGGTCTGTGATGCCCCAAGTGGTGACGTTGCCGTCAGCGTCTTTCTGAGTGTAGTAGCTCTTCCAGTCATATGCCTGACCGCCGGAGTTGATATTCTGCTCGTCCATGATGGTCATGTACTGCCGGGCATTGAGCATCTTCACCTTGTGGATCGGCTTCTGCCAGCCCTTGTAAGCGTCGAAGCTGACCACCGCGCGACCGTTCTTGCCGCTCTTGGTGGTGACGAGCACCACGCCGTTGGCCGACTGCGAACCATAGATGGCGGCGGAGGCAGCGTCCTTCAGTACGTCGATACTCTCGATGTCGACAGGGTTGAGCGTAGCAATGTCGCCGCGCACACCGTCTATAATATAAAGAGGAGAGGAGGAACCCGTGGTGCCGAGGCCACGGATGTTGACTTTCAAGCCTTCGCCCGGCTGTCCTGACTCCGAGACGATGGTCATACCCGGGGTCTGGCCTTGCAGAGCTTGCAGAGGATTGGTGGTGTTGAGTTTGGCCACATCGTCGCCCTTGACCTGAAGGGTAGCGCCGGTGACGAGCTTCTTCTTCTGTACGCCATAGCCGATGACTACGACATCATTGAGCGAGTTGGCCTCTTCGGCGAGCTGAATGGTGAGGTCGTTGCCTGCCACCTTCACTTTTTGCTGCACAAAGCCAATGTAGGAGACGAGAAGCGTCTGACCGTCATTGGCCTCCAAGGAGAAATGTCCGTCGAGATCCGTCACAGTACCTGTCTGCATGCCGATGACCTTTACCGTCGCTCCCGTGAGCGGCTCGCCATCAGTGGCCGACTTGACCGTGCCTTTCACAATCTTGGCGTAGAGGGCTGAGCCTTGCAACACGCCGATCGCCGGAAACAGCAAACATGCTATTAGGGCAATTTTGCATAAGACAGATTTACGCATGGTTGGTTGAGTTTTAAATGTATAATAATTGATGTAGGTATGACAACCTGGTGTTGATCGTTATTAGGAATAACACTGCAAAGTTAGGTTTTTTCTAACGAAACAGCCCGCAACCATGTTACAGAATAGGTACACATATGTTACATATTTGGCATTTACCGACCGGCGGAAGTGCTGATATGATGCAAGAATCGCATAAATGTGGGGGCGGCACCAATATTTTCGGGCTTGCATTTCACGGTATCAGCAGAAAAGCGTAACTTTGCGATGTGAGAGAACAGAACGGGCGGAACGCCAGATTTCGCCATAACACATAATTACGCACATGGATTACAAAATGATCGTGCTCGATCTTGACGGCACACTGACAAATAGTAAGAAAGAGATGACACCCCGCACGCGCGACGCACTGCTGAAAGCTGAGCAGCGGGGCGTGCGCATCGTACTCGCATCGGGCCGCCCCACCTACGGCATCACGGCACTCGCTGAGGAACTCGACCTGAAGACTTACCAGGGGTTTATCCTTGCCTTCAACGGCGGACGCATCACCGACTGTGCTACGGGCAAGGTGGTCTTTGACCAACCCTTAAACCCCGAGGTCGTGCCCCCACTCTACGAGGCCGTCAAGAAACACGGCATGGAGATGCTCACCTATCAGGACGAGAAGATCGCGGCAACGAAGAAGGCCAACAAATATGTCCTCCACGAGGCGTTCATCAACAAGATGCCGGTCGAGGAATACACCGATTTCATCCATCAGATCCGCTACCCGATCAACAAATGCCTGGTCGTCGGCGACCCGGCTCCGCTGCATGAGCTCGAGTTGCAACTGACCACGGCCTTCAAAGGTGTGATGGATGTCTACCGCTCGGCCGGGTTCTTCCTGGAGTGCGTGCCGCCCGGCATCGACAAGGCCCACTCGCTGGAGCGTCTCTTTGAACTGACCGGCATCCGCCGTGAGGAGGTCATCGCCTGCGGCGACGGCTACAACGATCAGAGCATGATACGCTTCGCAGGACTCGGCGTCGCCATGGCCAACGCTCCGAAAGACATACAGGACACAGCCGACTACATCACTTATAGCAACGAGGAGGATGGTGTGGCGCATGTGGTCGAGAAGTTTATCCTGAAATAGATCTGTTGGGAAAACTGACATTTTTCAGCCCTTTTCCTTGCGTTTTTCTGCACCAAGGTGTCCTTTGCTCTGAATTTTGCGATTCTCAGCATATTTTTATAACATGCTGGTTGTCAGATAAATACAAATAACATCGAGGTTTTTAGCGCTCAAAAAGCCTCTTTAGTCATGAGAAAACTGCTGAAAGTACACCTCAAAGTACCTTTCTGATGCTGTCATCTAAGCTTTCTGACCTGGTCATCTCGGCTTTCTGACCTGTTCATCACGCCGAGATGATCAGGTCAGAAAGCCTTTTTGATCACTTCATCTCAGAATTTTCTCTCAAAGTGCCTTCTTCGCTTCTCCAGAATGAGAGCTCACGGTGAACTACTTTTGTAAGATTCTTTGCAACTAAACGGCGGTTCGTGCTCATCTACTCCTTAATTATATATAGCGCTCGCTGTCAATAAAGGCAGCTTTATTGTTCAGTTTTGCCAACTCTTGAAAACAATAGGTCAAACATTGTAAAAATCCTGATTTTTAAGTGCTTAAAAGTTGCAACCTATTATTTTTTTCCTTAAATTTGCCATTATAAACGGACGCGTTGAGAACCGCGTCGCTATCGTGTCTAACCATTCAATCGTCGTGCCTTATGAACTTACCTGTTGTCTTTTGGCTCATCCCTTTGGCCTCTGTCTGTGCCCTGATGATGGCATGGCTGTTCTTCCGTAACATGATGAAGGAAGACGAGGGCACGCCACGCATGAAGGAAATCGCCCTCTACATCCGTCGGGGTGCGATGGCCTATCTGCGACAGCAGTACCGGGTGGTGCTCATCGTGTTTATCGTGCTGGCCATCATCTTTGCCATCATGGCCTACGGCTTCAATGCCCAGAACCCGTGGGTGCCGTTCGCCTTCCTCACGGGCGGTTTTTTCAGCGGTCTTGCCGGTTTCTTCGGCATGAAGACGGCCACCTACGCCAGTGGCCGTACGGCCAACGCGGCACGCGAAGGACTGCACAAAGGACTGAAGATCGCGTTTCGCTCCGGCGCTGTCATGGGGCTCGTCGTCGTGGGACTCGGCTTGCTTGACATCGCCGTCTGGTTTCTGATACTCCATGCTTTCTATAGCGACGTGGATCCACATACCGCTCTCATCACCATCACCACAACGATGCTCACCTTCGGTATGGGCGCTTCCACACAGGCGCTCTTCGCCCGTGTCGGCGGCGGCATCTACACCAAGGCGGCTGATGTCGGCGCCGACCTTGTAGGAAAGGTGGAGGCTGACATCCCCGAAGACGACCCGCGCAACCCGGCTACCATCGCCGACAACGTGGGCGATAACGTAGGTGACGTAGCCGGTATGGGCGCTGACCTCTATGAGAGCTATTGCGGCAGCATCCTCTCTACGGCAGCCCTCGGCGCCACGGCCTTTGCCATGAGTGCCGACGACATGCAGCTCAGAGCGGTCATCGCCCCGATGCTCATCGCCGCAGTGGGGGTCTTTCTCAGCCTCATCGGCATCTTCCTCGTGCGCGCCAAGGACGGAGCGACGATGAAAGACCTGCTCCACGCCCTCGGAATGGGTACAAACACAAGTGCCATCCTCATCGCCTTGGCTACATTCGCCATTCTCTATTGGCTCCAAATCGACAACTGGATGGGCATAGGATTCTCAGTGGTCAGCGGTCTCGCCGCGGGAGTGATCATCGGACAGGCCACGGAATACTATACCTCGCAGAGCTATAAGCCGACGCAACGCATCGCCGAGGCCAGCCAGACGGGTGCCGCCACGGTGATCATCAAGGGCATCGGAACGGGGATGATCTCTACCTGCGTGCCCGTGCTCACTATCTCGGTGGCTATCATGTTGAGCTATCTCTGTGCCAACGGCTTTGACCTGAGCATGAGCGCGGCCAGCATCAGCCACGGACTCTACGGCATCGGTATCGCCGCGGTGGGTATGCTCTCCACACTCGGCATCACGCTCGCCACAGATGCCTACGGCCCTATCGCCGACAACGCAGGCGGAAATGCTGAGATGAGTGGCCTCGGCGAGGAGATTCGTCACCGCACTGACGCCCTCGACGCACTGGGCAACACCACAGCCGCTACGGGTAAGGGCTTCGCCATCGGCTCGGCGGCACTCACCGCACTGGCCCTGCTCGCCTCGTATGTCGAGGAGATCAAGCTGGCCATGAGTCGTGCTGAAGCCGGAGGACAGCAGTTCCTCGATGCCGCCGGGCGAGTCTTCGACCCTGCCAAAGCGACGATACCCGACTTTATGAACTTTTTCCAAGTGAACCTGATGAATCCGCGCGTCCTCGTCGGAGCGTTTCTCGGTGCCATGGCGGCTTTCCTCTTCTGTGGTCTGACCATGGGCGCCGTGGGACGTGCTGCCGTGAAGATGGTCAGCGAGGTGCGCCGGCAGTTCCATGAGATCAAAGGCATCCTGGAGGGCAAAGCCACTCCGGACTATGGCCGATGCGTCGAGATCAGTACGAAGTCGGCACAGCACGAGATGATCCTCCCGTCGTTGTTGGCCATCATCATTCCCATCGTGGTGGGTATGGTACTCGGCGTGGCGGGCGTCCTCGGCCTGCTCGTCGGTGGACTGGCCGCCGGCTTCACTCTCGCCGTGTTCATGGCAAACGCAGGCGGCGCCTGGGACAACGCCAAGAAGAGCGTCGAGGGAGGACGCTTCGGCGGAAAAGGATCACCCTGCCACAAAGCTACGATTGTCGGCGACACCGTCGGTGATCCGTTCAAAGACACGTCAGGACCCTCACTCAACATCCTGATCAAACTGATGTCGATGGTGAGCATTGTCATGGCCGGACTGACCGTGGCATGTATGTAAAAGGACAAAAAGAAAGGCGTGGCAATGGCGCCGCGCCCGTATTGTAGTTTTTTGATAAGTCTAAATCCTGTATCCCACGCTGATCGTCCAGCACTTGATGCGCTCATCGCCGCCGGGACGCTTACCATTGGACTGGTAGACCTTCGACAGCGGAATGCTGTAGCGAAGGTCTACGATGACGCGCTCATACTCCACAGCAACACTCACAGGCACACTCCACAGCACATTGCGCAGACCATTGCCCTTGGTATTTGTTTTCTCAATGTCTGTGGAGTAAGTGTAACTGCCGTTCTCGTTGACCTTGACTTCCTGGGACTCTGTATGCGTGCGGTTCCATAGTCCGATACCCGCCTGCAAGCCGGTACCCACAGAAAGCTTGTCCGTCGCATACCAACGCGCCATCACGGGGATCTTGAGGTAGTCGATCGTGAAATAGCTACGGCTGAAAACATTGTAGGTTCCTGCCCCGGGATGCTCCAGCGTATTGTCTTTGTAGTTGCAGCCCTCGCGCGAGTAGTAGGCTCCCGCGCTGACGGCAAAAGGTGCGCTGATACGGTATTCGAGATCAACGCCGGCCGCAGCTCCCGCCTTATACTTACTCTTCATCGTCCCCACATCATTGACAAGGCTCTCGTCGCTGATGGTGGAGAGATTGAGACCGACATGCGGTATCACGGAAAACGTACCAGGATCTACTTGTGCCCAACCCATGGTAGACATGCCCAGCAGGGCGAATAGTACTGCAATGTGTTTCATATTCTTTTATATTAGGAACTGTTTCTTTCTCAGCAAGGGCTGATCCTCCTTAATATATTAAGGAGTCTACCCACTTCAAAGTTAGCAATATTCTCTTTCTCCGCGCCCCTTCAGCAAGAAAAACACGCCCTCTTCTCAAATTATTGCTCAAATATTTGGTAGACTCGCAAAGTTTTCGTAATTTTGCACACCGTAACAGAGAGCTCCACACAGAGCCTCTCACTACAAGCATAGGGGCATAGCCCAGCTGGTTTAGAGCGCTGCAGTCACATTGCAGAGGTCATGGGTTCGAGTCCCATTGTCCCTACCAAGCCGTCCATAGCATATCTTTGCTTTGGGCGGTTTATGCTTTTCTTGCGCCGCCTCTTGCGCCCCCTTGCCCCGTCCCTTGTCTCGTCTGCCTTTCTCCCTTGCCTCGTCCCTTCTCGCTCCTTGTTCCGCCCGTCTTCCTCCCTTGCCTCGTCCCTTGTTCGTCCGTCAGTTCTGTTCATCGCGATATATCGCGACGCTCCCCCGCTCCTCCCCCTTCTCTCCCTCCTTCCACGCAGTTTTCCGCAACATTTCCTTCTTCTTCCTGCACTTTGCCAGGAAAAAACCGTAACTTTGCATCTGCCATCCTCTCCCCGGCTTAAGAGCCTCTTCTCTCCCCCGGCTTGACGATGGTCTCGAAAGCAATCAACCCACAAAACACGCTAAAGCATATGCCAGAACAAAAAAATACCGCGCCCCGTCGCAAAAAGGCTTCCACACCCATCGACCCCACCTACGGCCATCTGCAGCCGCAGGCCATCGACGTGGAGAAAGTGGTGCTCGGTGCCCTGATGATCGACAAGGACGCCTTCTCGGTCGTCTCTGAGCTCATTCGCCCCGAGACCTTCTACAACCCGAGCCACCAAAAGATCTTTAAGGCCATCCAAACCCTGAACATGGAGGAAAAGCCCGTCGACATCCTCACCGTCACCAACGAGCTGGAGCGCGAGGGCACCATTGACGATGTCGGTGGCCCGAACTACATCATCGAGCTTTCTTCCCACGTCGCCTCATCGGCGCACATCGAGCAGCACTCCAAGATTCTCAAGCAGAAGTTCCTCGCCCGCCAGCTCATCTCCTTCGCCAGCGACATCGAGACCAAGGCCTTTGACACCACCGTCGACGTCGACGAACTTATGCAGGAAGCTGAGGGCAGCCTCTTCGAGCTCTCGCAGAAAAATATGAAGCAGGACTACACCCAGATCGACCCGGTCATCCGCCAGGCCATCGACACCCTGCAAAAGGCTTCCGCCAACACCAGCGGTCTGACGGGTATTCCCTCCGGCTTCACCAAACTCGACGACATGACCTCGGGTTGGCAGAAGAGTGACCTCGTCATCATCGCCGGACGTCCGGCCATGGGTAAGACATCGTTTGCGCTGTCCATCGCCAAGAACATCGCCGTCGACTATCAGACCCCCATCGCCTTCTTCTCGCTGGAGATGAACAACGAACAGCTCGTCGACCGCCTTATCTCCAACGTCTGTGAGATCGAGGGCAAGAAGATCATGAACGGCCAGCTCGCCCGCGACGAATGGGAGCGACTCGACAAAAACCTTTCGCGCCTCACGGGTGCACCCATTTACGTCGACGATACCCCAGGTCTCTCCATCTTTGAGCTCCGTACCAAAGCACGCCGTCTCGTCAGGGAAAAAGGCGTGAAGATCATTATGATCGACTACCTGCAGCTGATGAACGCCAACGGCATGCGCTTCGGCAACCGCCAGGAAGAGGTCTCCACCATCTCGCGCTCTCTCAAAGGACTGGCCAAGGAACTCGACATCCCCATCATCGCCCTCTCACAGCTCAACCGTACCGTGGAAAACCGTGAGGGCATCGAGGGCAAGCGACCACAGCTGAGCGACCTGCGTGAGTCGGGAGCTATCGAGCAGGATGCCGATATGGTGCTCTTCGTCCACCGTCCCGAGTACTACCGTATCTATCAGGACGAGAAAGGCAACGACCTCCATGGCAAGGCACAGATCATCATCGCCAAACACCGTAAAGGTGCCACGGGCGACGTGCTGCTGACCTTCCAGGGCCAGTACACCCGCTTCATGAACCCTGAGGATGCCCAGTTGGCACCACTGCCGGGCGACATGAATGGCGGAGAGTTCATTGGTTCCAAGATGAATCAGGACTACGGCGGTGCACCGGAAACGGATTCTTTCGCAGCTGATCTACTGGCCGGAATGCCTCCAGACACCGGCGGGCCAGCACCGTTCTAATAAATTATTAGAAAAACAAGCAAAAAAGTTTCAGATTATTTGCTCGTGTCGACCGAATTGTTTACCTTTGCACTCGCGAACAGAAATAGATACGAATCAACACATAAGGTTATGGCAAGTTTGTACATCCTTCTAAGCATTATTATTAGCATTCGACTGTATCCCACAGTTGGAAGTGAGAAGGTGTGCGTGCATGTCTGACGGACAACAACCATACAGAGCCTTTCCACTTCCATGAGTGGGAAGGCTTTTTTGTTTGGGCATGTTTCAGGTAATAACAGAGAAAGCAAAAACATTAATACATTAAAGAATATGAGCGACAGACTTTACATTTTCGACACGACGCTCCGCGATGGCGAGCAGGTGCCAGGTTGTCAGTTGAACACAGTGGAAAAGATTCAAGTGGCCAAGCAACTGGAACTGTTGGGCGTGGACGTCATCGAGGCTGGCTTCCCCATCTCCTCACCGGGGGACTTCAACTCTGTGGTGGAAATCTCCAAAGCGGTGACATGGCCGACTATCTGCGCACTGACACGTGCAGTGGAAAAGGACATCGACGTAGCCGCCGAGTCGCTGAAATATGCCAAGCACAAGCGCATCCATACGGGTATCGGAACCAGTGACTCACATATCAAGTATAAGTTCAATTCCAACCGCGAGGACATCCTGGAGCGTGCCGTGCGCGCCGTGGCCTATGCCAAGAAGTATGTCGACGACGTAGAGTTCTATGCTGAGGACGCCGGACGCACCGACAACGAGTATCTCGCACGTGTGGTAGAGGCCGTCATCAAGGCCGGTGCCACTGTGGTCAACATCCCCGACACCACCGGCTATTGCCTGCCCAATGAGTATGGTGCCAAGATCAAGTACCTCAAAGAGCATGTCGACAACATTGACAAGGCCATCATCTCCACCCACTGCCACAACGATCTGGGCATGGCAACAGCCAACACACTCGAAGGTGTACTCAACGGCGCGCGTCAGGTAGAGGTGACGATCAATGGCATCGGCGAGCGTGCTGGCAACACTTCCTTGGAGGAGATCGCCATGATCCTCAAATGCCATAAGAACATTGGCATCGACACAAACATCAACACCCGCAAGATCTATCCCATCTCGCGCATGGTCTCCTCGTTGATGAACATGCCTGTGCAGCCCAACAAGGCCATTGTCGGCCGCAATGCTTTCGCTCATTCCAGCGGCATCCATCAGGACGGTGTGCTGAAAAACGTACAAACCTACGAGATCATCGACCCGAAAGACATCGGACTCGACAACAACGAGATCGTGCTCACCGCACGCTCCGGTCGTGCAGCCCTCCGCTATCGCCTGGAGGTCAACGGCATGGATATCAAGGACGAGGAGGCACTCGACAAGATCTACAAGCAGTTCCTCGCACTCGCCGACAAGAAGAAAGAGATCACCGACGACGACGTGCTCATGCTCGCCGGCGCTGACCGCACTGCCAACCACAGCGTGAAACTCGACTATCTGCAGGTGACCACCGGAAAGGGCGTGCGCTCCGTGGCCAGCATCGGACTGGACATTGCCGGTCAGAAATTCGAGGAGTGCTCCACAGGCAACGGCCCTGTCGACGCTGCCATCTCTGCGCTGAAGCGTATCGTCCGCAAGCAGATGACGCTCAAGGAGTTTACCATTCAGGCTATCTCCAAGGGTTCCGACGACGTCGGCAAGGTGCACATGCAGGTGGAATACGACGGACAGATCTACTACGGCTTCGGTGCCAACACCGACATCGTCACTGCGTCTGTCGAGGCATATATCGACTGCATCAATAAGTTCAGAGTGAAATAACATAAGCAGAATCCAATAACACATATTATATATATATATATGAATACCCTGTTTGATAAGATTTGGGACAGTCACGTCGTCCAGATTGTTAAGGACGGTCCCACACAGTTGTATATCGACCGTCTCTACTGCCACGAGGTGACCTCGCCTCAAGCCTTCCAAGGCTTGCGTCAACGCGGACTGAAGGTGTTCCGCCCGCAGCAGGTCTATGCCATGCCCGACCATAACATACAAACTCACGATCAGGACAAACCCGTCGCTGACCCCGTGGGACGCAAACAGATCGACACGCTCGACAAGAACTGCAAGGAGTTCGGTGTCACCGAATTCAAGATGAACACACCCGAAAACGGTATCATCCATGTCGTCGGCCCCGAGACCGGCCTCTCTCTACCGGGTATGACCATCGTCTGCGGTGACTCGCATACCTCTACCCACGGCGCTATGGGTGCCGTCGCCTTTGGTATCGGTACTTCTGAGGTGGAGATGGTACTCGCCTCACAGTGCATCCTGCAGCAAAAACCAAAGTCGATGCGCATCAACATCAACGGTACGCTCAAGCCGGGCGTGACCGCCAAGGATGTCGCTCTCTACCTGATGTCACAGCTGACAACCTCCGGCGCTACAGGTTACTTCGTGGAGTATGCCGGCGACGTGGTGCGCAACATGAGCATGGAAGGCCGTCTGACCCTCTGCAACCTGTCCATTGAGATGGGTGCCCGCGGTGGTTTCGTAGCACCGGACGAGAAGACCTTTGCTTATATCAAAGGTAAGAAATATGCGCCTAAGGGTGAAGACTGGGAGCGTGCCGTGGCTTATTGGAAGACACTGAAGTCAGGCGACGACGCTGTCTTCGACCGCGAAGTGACCTACGACGCAGCCGACATTGAGCCGCGTATCACCTACGGCACAAACCCAGGTATGGGTATTGCCATCAACGGCACCATCCCAACACTCGACGAGATTCCTGAGAGCGACCAGGCTTCGTTCAAGAAGAGTCTGAAATATATGGGCTTTGAGCCGGGCGAGAAACTGCTCGGTCATCCCATCGACTATGTGTTCCTCGGTGCCTGCACCAATGGCCGCATCGAAGACTTCCGTGCTTTCGCCTCTCTGGTCAAGGGACATCACAAGGCCCCGAACGTGGTGGCTTGGCTCGTCCCCGGCTCTTGGGCAGTGGCACAGCAGATCAAGAATGAGAAGCTCGACAAGGTGCTCAACGAGGCTGGCTTCGAGATCCGTCAGCCCGGATGCTCGGCTTGTCTGGCCATGAACGATGATAAGGTACCGGCAGGACTCTACAGCGTGTCTACCTCCAACCGTAACTTTGAGGGTCGTCAGGGCCTGGGCTCACGCACAATCCTGGCCAGTCCGCTGGTCGCAGCTGCCGCAGCTATCACCGGTAAGGTCACCGACCCGCGTGAGTTCATGTAATCTTCTTGGTTGAACACATCAGTATATTATCACAATGAAACAGAAATTCAATGTCATCACATCCAGCTGCATTCCTCTTCCATTGGAGAATGTAGATACAGACCAAATCATCCCCGCCCGCTTCCTCAAGGCTACTGACAAGGAAGGCTTCGGCGACAACCTCTTCCGCGACTGGCGCTATAACAAAGACGGCAGCCTGAAGAAGGACTTCGTACTCAACGATCCCAGCTATTCAGGCTGTATCCTTGTGGCCGGAAAGAACTTCGGCTCAGGCTCCAGCCGCGAGCATGCCGCATGGGCCATCGCCGGTTATGGTTTCCGCGTAGTCATCAGCTCGTTCTTTGCTGACATTCATAAGAACAATGAGTTGAACAACTTTGTGCTCCCCGTCGTTGTCACCGAGCCGTTCCTCAAGGAACTCTTTGACAGCATCGCCAAGGATCATAAGGCTCAGGTGAAGGTGGACCTGCCCAACCAAACGGTCACGAATATGGCCACCGGCAAGAGCGAGCACTTCGAAATCAATGGTTATAAGAAGCATTGCTTGATGAATGGCCTCGACGATGTCGACTTCCTCGTGCAGAACCGCGACAAGGTGGAGGCCTTTGAAAAGAACCGTAAAACATGGAACCACTAAATAGGATGAAGTCGCGCATCGAGATCATGGACTCTACCCTGCGTGACGGTGAACAGACCAACGGCGTCAGCTTCCTGCCACATGAGAAGTTGATGATCGCACGTCTGCTGTTGGAGAAAGTAAACGTCGACCGTCTCGAAGTGGCCTCGGCACGCGTCTCTGAAGGTGAGAAAGAGGCCGTCAGCGGCATCTGCCGCTTCGCTGAGCAGGCAGGATACCTGGACCGCATTGAGGTCTTGGGCTTCGTTGACCATAACAAGAGCGTGGACTGGATTGCTGACACAGGCTGCCACGTCATCAACCTGCTGGCTAAAGGCTCCTACAAGCACTGTACCCAGCAACTCCATAAGACGCCCGAACAGCATATCGAGGACATCCTCGACGTGCTCGACTACGCTGAGAGCAAGCACTTCCACGTGAACCTCTACCTTGAGGACTGGAGTTCCGGCATGATCAACTCCCCGGAATATGTCTACCAGATGATGGAGGCGATGAAAGACACCAACATCGAGCGCTTCCTGCTGCCCGACACGCTGGGCATCCTCACTCCGACGCAGTGTGAGGACTTCATCACGAAAATGGTGGACATGTACCCCGACAAGCGCTTCGATTTCCATGCCCACAACGACTACGACATGGCTGTGGCCGACTCTCTGGCCGCTGTCCGCTGCGGTGCGTCGGGTATTCACGTCACCGTCAACGGGCTCGGCGAACGCTGCGGCAACGCGCCGCTGTCGAGCGTAGAGGCTGTGCTGAAAGATATGTGTGGCGTTGAGACGAATATCGTCGAGAGCCAGCTCAACATGATCAGCCGTGTCGTGGAAGGCTATAGCGGCATCGCCGTGTCGCCCAACGAGCCGATCGTCGGTGAGAACGTCTTCACCCAGGTGGCCGGTGTCCACGCTGATGGTGATAAGAAAGACAATCTCTACAGCAACGCCTTAAAGCCTGAGCGCTTCGGACGTAAGCGTGAATTCGCCCTCGGAAAGAACTCCGGTAAGGCCAACATCGAGAAGAACCTCGAAGAACTCGGCATGACGCTCACCCCGGAACAGGTTCGTAAGGTCACGCAGCGCATCACGGAACTCGGTGATCGCAAGGAGGTGGTCACACAAGACGACCTGCCCTATATCGTCTCCGACGTCCTCAACCGCCACGACGCCATGGAGGAGCGCGTGAAGCTCTTGAGCTATATGGTCTCCACATCGTATGGACTGAAGCCTATCGCCAGCCTGAAAGTGGAGATCAACGGCAAGGTCTACACCGCTGACGCTACCGGCGACGGTCAGTACGATGCCTTTGTAAAAGCGCTCCGCAAGGTTTATCGTGAGAACCTCAACCGTACGTTCCCACGCCTGACCAACTATAGCGTCACCATCCCGCCCGGCGGACACACCGATGCTCTCGTGCAGACCATCATCACATGGCAGGACGACAATGGACGTGTCATCCGTACACACGGCCTCGATGCCGACCAGACCGAGGCTGCTATCAAGGCTACCTTCAAGATGCTCAACAGCTTCGAAGAAGAGATTTTCAAAAAGAAATAAACAACAAACAATACATAGCATATTATGAAACTGAACATTGCTGTTCTCCCCGGCGACGGTATTGGACCGGAGATCATGCCGCAGGCACTCCACGTGCTCGACGCGGTGGCTAAGAAGTTTAACCATGAGTTCACCTATCACGAGGCCATCTGTGGTGCACATGCCATCGACGCCGTCGGCGATCCGTTCCCCGATGAGACGTTCAAAACCTGTATGGACGCTGACGCCGTGCTCTTCGCCGCTGTGGGTGATCCGCGCTTCGACAACAATCCGACACTGAAGGTGCGTCCTGAGACCGGCCTGCTGGCTATGCGCAAAAAGCTCGGACTCTTCGCCAACGTACGTCCCGTGGCCACCTTCGACTGCCTGCTCCACAAGAGCCCGCTGAAGGAAGAGCTCATCAAGGGCGCTGACTTCGTGGTCATCCGAGAGCTCACCGGTGGTATGTACTTCGGTGAGAAATACCAAGACGACGAGAAGGCTTACGATACCGACATCTATCACCGCTCCGAGATCGAGCGTATCCTGAAGGTGGCCTTTGAGTCCGCTGAGCGTCGCAACCACCACCTCACCGTCGTCGACAAGGCTAACGTGCTGGCCAGCTCGCGTCTGTGGCGCCAGGTGGCTAAGGAGATGGAACCGAAATATCCCGATGTCAATGTCGACTATATGTTCATCGACAACTGCTCGATGCGCGTGCTCACCGAGCCCCGCTTCTTCGATGTCATCGTCACGGAAAACACCTTCGGCGACATCCTCACCGACGAGACGAGTGCCATCACGGGTTCCATGGGGCTCCAGCCTTCCGCTTCTCTTGGCGAGCACACCCCGCTCTTCGAGCCCGTCCACGGCTCTTGGCCACAGGCAGCAGGCAAGAACCTCGCCAACCCGTTGGCTCAGATTCTCTCCGCAGCTATGATGCTCGAGCACTTTGGACTGAACAAAGAAGGTGCTCTCATCCGCGAGGCCTGCGATCAGAGCTTGGAGCAGAACGTGCGCACACCGGAGATTCAAGTCGAGGGCGGCAAGCACTATGGCACGAAAGAGGTTGGCGAGTGGATCGTCAACTACATCGAGTACAAGTAATCGCTAAGGATCAGTATTTCGCCCTTCCAAGCTGACCTATGCTTGAAAACCGAAACACTCCCTTCAAAACCAAAAGTGCAGTGCACTTTTCTATAACAACAAAAGCCGGCAAATCCTGCCGGCTTTTGTTATTCTCCCGTCTTTTGTTCTTTGCCCTGCTGCAGGAAAGCTCCAACCACTGCTTAAAAAAGAAGCCTAAAACCCTTGCTTTTCTCCTTGAAACTCCTTATTTTTGCATAACATCTTTCTATTTAACCTTTCAACCATGACGGACAAGCAGCTTCACTACATAGAAGGTGTTGGATGGCGCTACGACTGCGACCACTCCATGACGCACCGCATGAAATGCCACGACTACAAGACCCGAAGCATCTACATGCTCACCATCACCTTGGCAGACCGTAGCCACCCACTACTGGGTACCCTCAGATGGAAACAAAAAGAAGAGACGAACGTAGGCAAAGCAGACGAGACCGCCGCTAACAAAGCTAAAGAGGCAGACGCCAGCAGCGTTGGCGAAACAAAAGCGACAGCGAAAGAAGGCACCAGCCTACCCTCCCCATTAGACCGTGAAGCCGTCGTAGACCTCACGCCCTTGGGGAAGCGTGTGCGCGATTGTTGGGAGCAGATTCCCTTCTACTACCCTGATGTGCGGACGATCATCCTTCAGATCATGCCCGAGCATCTGCATGGCGTGCTCTTCGTAACGCAAGATCAGGAAGCCCATCTCGGGCAGATGGTGAAAGGATTCAAGATCGGCTGCTCAAAAGCATGGTGGGCTCTCAACCCCTCCCTTCTTTTCGATGCCCCACAAAATGCAGCAATGGCTGCTTTGTCCTCCGCCGCGGCTGCTTTGTCCTCCGCTCCGTCCGTGTCGTCCGCCCCGTCCGTGTCGTCCGCTCCGTCCTGTTCGCCGAATTATAATTCGGCGCGCACAACAGACAACACTCCCCACCCTCTTCCTCGCAGCAAGGGAGCGAAAGGTCCTTCGCTCTTTGCCTCCGGTTACAACGACTCCGTGCTCATGGGTGAAGGACAACTGGCGAATATGATCCGCTACGTACAGCAAAACCCGCTGCGCGCCATGATCAAGTGAGATCATCCCGATCTCTTCCGCATCGTGCGGGAACTGCACTTTGGCGGCCACACCTTTGCCGCCATCGGCAATCACTGGTTGCTGGAGCGTCCTATGAGAATGCAGGTTCGTTGCCACAACAACACCAGCAAAACAAACCTCAAACTCATCGCCAAGCAGAAAGAATACTTCCTACAAAGAGGAGACCAAGGCGGTGTGGTGGTGAGCCCATGCATCTCTCCCGGTGAGAAAGAGATCGCCCGCGCTGCATTGGACGCTCAGCATCCGCTCATCGTCATATTAGAGAATGGCTTCCCGCCTCTTTACAAACCGCCGGGCAAGTACTTTGAAGCCTGCGCCAAAGGCCTGCTGCTCATGCTTGCACCATGGCCCCACCATACAGAGCGACGCTCGATCACACGAGAGCAATGCCTCGCGCTTAACAACTTTGCCTTTGAGATCTGTGACGAACCCTGGACCAGCGACATGGAACAACAGTTGTTGCAACTTGCCTTGCATAAGGACAAATAAAACTTGCGTAAAGACAAATAAAACTTGCGTAAAGACAGATAAAAATCCCCTTGCCACCACAACGATAGCAAGGGGATAATAAGTTATCTAAACGGATTATTTAATCATTCTCAAGACCAAGGCTCTTCTTGATAGCCTCGATCTTCTTCATGCCTTTCCTGTCCAGTCCTTCATACTGTGAAGCCTCCGTCATGGTATCCTTCACCTCAATATAGAACTTGATCTTCGGCTCTGTTCCTGACGGACGTACGCTCACCTTGGTGTCGTCGTCGCAGAACCACTGCAGTACGTTGCTGGCCTCCGGCATAGCAAGGTCGGTGACCTTACCATCAGCGGAAGTAGCCTTCAGCGTCTTATAATCTTTCCACAGCACGACCTTAGAGCCACCGAGTTCCTTCGGCGGGTTGGCACGGAAGTCGCTCATCATCTTCTGGATCTCCTCTGCACCACTCTTACCCGGACGCTCAACGTTCACCGTGAACTCCTTAGAGAAGCCATATTCGAGATAGATGCCCATGAGGATGTCGTAGAGCGTCTTGCCCTGATCCTTAGCATAAGCGCAGATCTCGGCCAACAGCGAGCAAGCAGATACGGCGTCCTTATCGCGCACGAAATCCTCAGCAAGGAAGCCATAGCTCTCCTCACCGCCGCCGATATACTGCTGTTTGCCTTCTGAGAGAGCGATCTCGCGGGCAATCCACTTGAAGCCCGTGTAGCAGTCACGCATCTTGATACGCTGTTTCTCTGCGATCTTACGGATCACCTCTGTGGTGACAATCGTCTTCACGATGAAGTCTGTCGGCTTGAGCAAGCCCTTAGCCTTGCGGTTCGTGATGATATACCACAAGAAGATCAGACAGGTCTGGTTGCCATTGATGAGCACCCACTCACCCTTATCGTTCTTGCAGGCCATGCCCACGCGGTCAGCATCCGGGTCAGAAGCCATGAGAATGTCAGCATCGAGCTTCTTAGCGTCGCGCAGTCCGAGCGTCAGAGCCTCGGCAAACTCCGGGTTAGGACGGTCGACAGTTGGGAAGTTTCCGTCCTTGATCATCTGCTCAGGAACGCAGTGCACATTGTCGAAACCCCAATAAGCCAGCGAACGCGGAATCATCACACGACCGGCACCGTGGAGCGGAGTATAGACGATCTTCAGATCGTGCTGGCGACGGATCACCTCACGGTCGATAGAGATCGTGCGGATCTGGCGCAGATAAGGCTCGTCAATGTCCTCGCCAATGATCTGAATGAGATCTTTGTTCGGCTGGAACTTCACATCGTCGATGGTTACTTTGTTCACCTCGTCGATGATACCTTTGTCGTGAGGAGCCAACACCTGAGCACCATCTTCCCAATAAGCCTTGTAGCCATTGTACTCACGTGGGTTATGGCTGGCCGTGATGTTCACACCGGCCTGAGCTTTGAGATAACGGATAGCGAAGGAGCACTCCGGTGTCGGGCGCAGATCATCGAAGATATAAGCCTTGATACCGTTGGCAGAGAAGATGTTTGCCACTGTCTCAGCATACAGACGGCTGTTGTTGCGGCAGTCGTGGCAGACGACAACAGAGATCTGCTCGCGGTCCTTGAAGTTCTTCTTCAGATAGTTGGCAAAGCCTTGTGTGGCCATACCGACGACATAGATGTTCATGCGGTTTGTACCCGGACCCATAATACCGCGCAATCCGCCGGTACCAAATTCCAGGTCTTTATAGAAACTCTCAATGAGTTGGGTCTTGTCAGGATTGTCAAGCATTGCTTGAACATCTTTGCGTGTCTGCTCGTCAAACGAAGGCGAGAGCCATGCCTTTGCCTTAGCCTCACACTGGGCTATGAGCGCTGCATTGTTTTCCATGATTTGATATCTTTGTTAGAAATGTTTGGTTCTAAAGGCAAAGATAGCAAATATTTGCGATAAACACGCTTCGTTACAGATAAAAATTTGTAAATTTGTGCCAAAAGTAAAAGGAATGCATTTTACAGGTCTACTTCTCGCTATCAGCACCTTTATTATAATAGGTGTCTTTCATCCCGTTGTCATCAAGACAGAATACCACTGGGGTACCCGTCCTTGGTGGCTGTTTCTTGCTGCAGGTTTGACATGTGTTGGCGCATCATTGTGCATTGACGACACAATCCTCTCCGCCATCGTCGGTGTCACCGGCGCCAGTCTGCTATGGTCCATCGGCGAACTCTTCGAGCAAAAGAAAAGAGTGGAGCGAGGCTGGTTTCCCATAAATCCCAAACGCAAGGCGCAATATTCAAACCACAAAGAGCTAAGTCTATACAACAAGGTACAAGGTTCAAACAGGAGTGAAAGCCATTCCTGCGACAAAGATGCTTCATACCTTACTGAACAACAGCCATGAAGACCATCCTTATCCTCGTCGGCAAGACACAGAACAAACATTTCATTGCCGGCTTCAAAGACTATACCGAGCGTATCGGACACTATATGCCCTTTGAGATCCGCACGATTCCAGAACTGAAAAATACCAAGAGTCTCACCGAAGCGCAACAAAAAGAGAAAGAAGGCCAGCTGATCCTGCAAGAGTTGCAAATCAGTGACACAGTTGTACTCCTTGACGAGCATGGCAAGGAATTCCGTTCCATAGAACTTGCAGACTGGTTGCAGCACAAGCAGAACACGGCTCGCCGGCTGGTATTTGTCATTGGTGGTCCGTATGGCTTCTCACCGGAAATATACGCCCGCGCCAACGACAAGATCTCACTCTCACGGTTGACTTTCAGTCATCAGATGGTAAGGCTCATCTTTGTCGAACAGCTCTACCGCGCATGTACGATCATCAAAGGTGAGCCTTACCATCACGAATGATTTGCATTATTTCTTAAAGAGCTTCACTACAAACTCCTTCAGGCAGCGACGCCAAGTCAGCCATTCATGGGCTGTTCCGGGTGAGACAAAGTCCTCAACCTTCACGCCTGCGCCTCTGAGATCCTTGATCAGTTTCGATGTACCCATGTTTTCCTCACTGCCACAACCGAGGAAAAGCGTATGCAACTTGCTGTTCACCTCGTCAGGGCGTGAGAAGATGCCACCATAAGTCTTGTTGACATCCAGTCCGAAGATGGCGCCACTGAAGCCTCCGCAAGAGGAGAACTTGTCGAGATGTGTAAATACCATGTCGAAGGTTTGGTGTCCGCCCCATGACAGTCCGGCCATTGCACGGTGATCACGGTCGGTTTTTGTACGGAAGTTCTTGTCGATCGTAGGAATCAGATCGTTGATGAGCACCTGATAGAACGTAGCGCCATATTTACTCAAACCGGCTTGGTTGCCTCCATCCTTATCGGGACGGTAAGGCGCTTTCACGTCTCCGCTCTCCATCACGACGATCATTGGCACGGCCTTTCTTTCTGCAATCAGGTTGTCCATGATGTTTTGCATCTTGCCCTGATGGCTCCAGCCTGTCTCGTCCTCGCCCATACCATGCTGAAGGTAGAGCACCGGATAGCGTTTCTTTCCCTGTTCATATTCTGCCGGCGTGTAGACCATCGCCCTACGCCACTGGTGTGTGGAACCTGCATAATACTGGAATGAGCGCACCTGTCCCTTTTCCACGCCCTGCTGCGGACGGTAGTAGTTACCCTCATCACCTTCCGGTACTTCCAAAGCACTGGCCTGGCGGCAGCATCCGAAATACGTGTCAGTAGCCGGATCTGTCACTTGTACGCCGTCGACCCAAAAGAAATAATAGTGGAAGCCTACCGGCAGCGGATCGCTGACACCCGTCCATGTCCCTTTCTCATCACGCTGCATATCGTATTTCTTTCCGCAGATGTCAGCAACAACATGCTGTGCGGCAGGAGCGTACAAACGGAAATAAGCGCGTCGGTTGTTGTCGATCTTCGGGAAATCATTGCCGGGTTCAGCCGTTTCACTCGTCACGGCATCTGCCGGAACAGCCACAGTCTTGAAGACAGGATAGCCCAGGAGCGATAACATCTTATAAGCATAGCGCCGTCCCAGTTCGCGATAGCCAGCAGCATCGAAGTGAAGATTGTCGGGACCATTGGTACAACCCTCGGAAGAAATCACGTGTGCCGTATGGATCGTCTCGGGCAGTTTGTCGATGATCGCATTCATTGCCACACAGCGTCCGTGGCCTTCTGCACGTACCACCTCACCGGCGAGTAAAGGAACATCTTCTGATTTCAGATGCAAGTCGGCGATGAGTTGGTTATAGACCCACGCCACCTTCTCGGGCCAGCGCACGTCACCCGTATTGCTCTCGCCTTGATGGAGCAGGATGCCTTTGATCACGCCGACCTGCTGAGCCTTGCGTGCTAAGGTCACCAAACGGTTATAAGGATTGTTGCCATAGCAGGCGAGCATCCCTTTCATCCACTGTGGTGCGCGTGTCTTGACATAGTTGTCGACCGAGTCGCGCATAAACGTCTCGATATGACAACCGCCTACTGCCACGGTGATCACACCCACGCGCACGTCCTTCGGCAGCCGCGCAACCATCTCACGACCGAAATAGTCCACCGGAGTAAGGCCTGTATTCTCGCGGCAAAGTGGTGGTGTGGCAGTATACCACTCTCCCATTTTACGCCCCAGTCGCTTATCGTCGACAGCAGCCATCATCTGGAACCGTGGATCCACTCCCGTGAGATCTTGCGGTTCAATCTTTGCGTTGCCCTCCATATTGCTCTGTCCGAAGCAGAGGAAGATATAGAAGTTAGGATCAGGAGCCGCGTTCATGCTCCCGGGTAAAAGCCACAGAGCCAACATCAACAGGCAGAGATGGCGGAAATAAAGAATGATGTTCATTTATATTATAGATTTAGTTTTTCTATTTGCAAAGGTAAGGTGAAATGTCCAAACAGACTTTATGATATGTATCATATAGTTGTCGAAACTGTTTCATACATAAAAACTTAGCAAAAGTTTGACGCAACAAGAAAAAAGAGTTAACTTTGCAACCGAAATCGTAAAAAGAAAAAGATAATGAAACTTATACTTTCATTGATATCTGCCAGCCTGTGGACGATGCAGGGAACGGCACAGCAACAACTGCCCAAGGTTGTAGACAAAAATGGCAACCTGATAGACATGCCGACATTTGGCTCTCCTGAAGTGGAGAATATAGCCAAGAAGCGGTGCGGTACTTTCATGGAAAGCCTCAGCAACAACAAAAATGGACAGACGCGTGCCGTCAATTCATCGTTAAATTATGTCCCTCACACAGGTACCATCAATATTCCTGTCATCCTTGTTCAGTTCAATGATCAGAAGTTCTCCGTCAATCATCCTAAAGAAGCCTTTGAGCAGTTCTTCAACGGGACCACGCAGGCGGATCTTGGAAATGGCAACCAGCACAACTATGGTTCCGTTTCTCAGTACTTCCAAGCCATGAGCAGCAAAAATTTTAATCCCGTTTTTAAAGTCTACGGCCCCGTCACCTTAGATAAGAACGAAACCTATTATGGAGGAACCAGCGATAACGGAAACGATGAAAAACCCAATGAACTCATCAACGATGCTATCAATAAGCTCCAAGCATCCGACGAGGCTCTCAAGGATGCGGCGGTATTCTGTAAAGATGGCAAGACCGTAGACTGCGTCTATATCATCTATGCCGGACTGGGACAGAATATCGGTGGCGCCAACACTACGGTTTGGGCTAAGACAGGAAATGCAAGCGGAAACACACTGGTAGGCAAAAACATACGTTGGTACAGCATGGCCAGTGAACTCAGCGGAATGAAAGCATCAGAAGACTCTGCAATGATTGCCGGCGTAGGAGTCTCTTGTCATGAGTTCAGCCACGCTTTGGGTCTCCCTGATATCTACCCTTCTGTTGGCACATCTTCCGGTTATGCTAAGAACAACCAGAATATGGAGTATTGGGATTTGATGGATGGCGGCGAATACACCTACAACGGCGGCTATTGTCCGACCGCTTACACAGCATGGGAAAAAGAGCAGTTGGGATGGCCGGTAGACATCCAAACACTCGACGAGAGTCTATCTGTAACGATGCCTACATCCACAGAGCAGGGTGGAACTGCCTATAAGATTGTCAACCCTAACAACAGTCACGAGTACTTCATGCTGGAGTGTATCCAGAAAAAAGGTTGGAACAAACAGCAATATGCTGCAGGACTGATGGTCTACCACGTCAACGAGCCATCAAACGGTACCATCTACATGGGTACAAGACCCAACGACACAGAAGGCTATCCAGGCATGGCTATCGTACCAGCTGACAGTTTATGCGCATCAGCTGACATAGAAGCAAATAAAAGAAGCGTAGAAATAAAAGGAGGAAAGAAATCTTACTATACGGAACAACTGCGTGGTGATCTCTTCCCCGGCACATTTAGTCGCATACAGACGCTCAACGTGACAGAGCTCAGCGACGATCATTACCGTCCAAACTGGCACTGGTATAAGACTGGAAACAGCGGTTACGAAAATACCAACAAAGCCCTCCGCAACATCGCCTACGACACTTCTACCGGTATCGTCTCCTTTAATTATGTTCACGACACCACGACGGGCATCAAGGGCATTGAGCATACGGGAACAGCAACGAAGCGCATCTATACGCTCAACGGCCGCTATGTCGGTCAAGACTTCAACGCCCTGCCACACGGTATATATATAATTATTGGTGTCCGCTAAAAATGAAAACCGCATAAAAATCCTTTCGC